>BNJV01001755.1_pt1 | contig 72146 bp, 110 predicted proteins | sample 8540591 | NCBI WGS metagenome assembly BNJV01 (sample SAMD00202457, study PRJDB9452) | human saliva metagenome | host: Homo sapiens
GGGTTATAGTGCCTGATGGTGAGATGGTGGGAAATGAAGGCTCTGACAGAGAGGTTATTTGAAAATGAAGCTCATGCAGTAGAGAGCAGATACTACTGCTTATAGTCTCCTAAACTTGATTTGCCAGGTGACAGATACTATGAAAAAGTTTAGCACCTTGGATGGAGGCTTATCTATAGGCTCTTCACAATGTGGCAGAGGAAGAGGAGGCATTTTGCTGATGTGGGCAGCCTTCGCTTTGCTGCTCGAGTAGGATGGGATACGATCTAACTATAGAGGTCGAGGAGCCGTAGCTAAGTATTTGTTAGATGGCTTTAGAGGAATTGAAAGTGCGCATTAGGGATCGATTACGCGGAAGACGGTATAATTGTAGAAAACAAAACCCTGAAATACTATATGAAAGAGTAAAGAAAAATAGGAGATGAATATGGATAAAAAGGCTAATATAGCAAAAGCTATTTTGCTGAGCTGGTAATACTGCTCACATAGAGGGCGCGTAAATGTTACATTTGCGCAGACACAGGCCATTATTGACGGTGCAATAGTAAAATAATGCACCGCATCGACACATACAGACAGTACTAAACTTAAGGGATGCCTGGAAATCTATGTTAGATACCCTGGATGAACCACTTACATTTGAATATATGTGCAGCGTAGCCCGGTATCCAGGAATGAAAGCTTAGAATGGGAGTGCTAGAAGCGGTACTGTAGGGCAGGAGGAACAGATTATCTACCGCCTATTCCCGTTAAAGCCGATGTAGAAAAGAGAATAGAAGAAATAAACTAATATTCCTGATATCTGCGAAAGAGCGATAGAATATTTTTGTTATTCAGTAAGAGGACAGCTTTTGGGACGGAAATAAGAGGACCCCAACCATAGTAGCAAGTAAAATACTGATAAGTGAGGGGCAAAGGAGCACTGACTATAGGAAAGAAGGAAGCTTTTGAGCTTTAATGAGGCGCTTTCTGCATTTTTATGATACCGCCGGACAGCAGGCCGTTAAAAGAATGCCTTATGGGATGTGTATAAAAGGAGTGAAATGGTGGCTTGTGGTCAGAAAAGAGCCATCTCGCTTTGTATTACAGTGTTGAGCACGTGAGTATACGAAAATGCAAAATTAACAGATAATCCAAGCTATATGCTAAAAATATAAGAGAAACACTGGGAATTGAAAAGTAGTGTAGTATATGAAGGATATATGCGTAGAAGCTACCTTTATGAAAGATATGAAACCGAGAAAATATGAATTAAACCTTATAAGATTCTTTTTTCTTTTTTAGAGAGGATGGGGTATCTAATGAAAGGTTTCGAGGTTATGATTCTGACTATATTTCATGAGTTTTATAAATTGGTATGAAAACTGTATGAAATTAACAGAGCGAAGAGACTGGGAAGGTTTGAAAAGCAGAGAGAAGTAAATTTGATAAGCTTGAGTTAGAAGATAAAGAAATACAGCTTTCTTATAGAGATTATATAGATTATATAATAGCTAGGTATGCAGATAAAGATAATGAAAAAGCACATACCTTTATTTATAATGCACTCAGCCATACAGTTAAAGATATAACAGCCATAGATAGAGAAAAGAGATTATCTGTATTTGAGTGGAATATATTTATCAATCTTTATGATTTGAAAGTATAGACATGAAAACCTGAAAACAATGCTGAAATAACGGATATGTTATATGACCCATATAATTATCATAGAGCAAAATACGGAAGAAATTTATAATGTGTAAAGATACTTCCCAAGCTTGGCATTGACTATATGTTAAATGAAAAGACAGGACTCTATCTGCCGAAAAGAGATTTGAGATAGAAAGAAATTTTAGCATTTTATTTAAATATTATAGCTGGGTGGGTGTCCGGAGAGTATCTGAGACTGCTGTATGGATGACGAGAACACATCATGAGAAGATACTATATGGTAAAGCAGCAGGGAAGCCCTTGTAAGAACGATAAGATTAGTGGATTTCTCAGAGGAATACAGAATAGGAAGTGTTTTAGGGAAGCTTATCCTATATGTATGCTCTTTTTAGCGACAATATAAAAGGCACATAGAGTATTGGGACTTACTACATGAGAAGGCAAGTGAGGGTATCTTTGTGCTTTTGAAACTTATTCAAGATATGAAAAGAGGTAGTTAAATCTCTAAAAGAAAGAACCTTAGCAGATTAGCTGAGAAGGCTTGGTATGGAATGGTTTTTAATAAGGGCAGATATAGGAGTAGATGATCTATGAGTCTCTGGTATTTGCCACAGAATGTAGAAGATTAGCATGCTACAAAGAGTTGGATGCATCAGGAAGAGAGCTAGAATATTAAAAGAAAAGCTTGATATGATATTCCAAGGAAAAAGACTTTCAGTAGGGATTATTTGAGTTGATTACCAAGACAAGACAGTGAAGCAGGTAGATGAAAGCGAGAAGCTGTTGTTTGCTATAACGAGGCAGAAATTTTTGGTAAGTTGTTTTCATTCGACGAGTAGAAATTGATGTATTAAACTATATCTAGCAGACTGAAAGGGAGAGAGTGATGTAAAGACGGGGATAAAAATGAGTAAAGGGTATAATAGAGAAATGAGAAAAACTGTCAGATTAGCGCTATACTTTCTATATCAAGAAGAAACCTTGCATTTTTGTATAATAATAGCGGACAATATGATAAAAAGCTACATATGTTTAGAGCTTATATAGAATTGATGAATGAAGATGATATTTTTCTGCTTATGAATGTATTAGCCTGTCTGGCAGAAGCAGATGAGATAAAGGAAATATAGAACAAGCGCAAGAACCATGTTATACGCGTTTGTCTCCTATATTTTGATATAGAAAGAATATGATAGTGATATGGTGAGAACCTATTATGAAAAACACTTATGAAAATATTAGGTGGTATTAGGATATTGCTTTTGCTAAGCATTTTATCCTGATGTCATCATCGCCGTTAATTCTTTTCACACAAACAGGTGTTGGAGCAGAGTGTGATGTGGTTAAGTTTGTACTAGACTGTGCCATTGCTTTAATAAAAGCACAGATACAACACAAATGATAAAAACAAGCTTTTAGTTACTGCATGCCTGATTTAGCTTTTCATAATGAAAACCTCGCTTTTGAATTAAAACGACCTGCGAGCTTGTAGGTGAGCTATAATATCGCTACTTTTTGGCAAAGACCATGATTTCTTTTCTCGAAGAAAAATAGGCCAGGCTATTTTCAGAAAATAATCATGGTAATGTTAGTGGGTGGCGGTATGGTATGGATAGGCACTTGATCAAGTAAGATTCTTGTTAACTATTTTGTTGGAGGTTAAGAAATGAAAGTAAAACTGTTAAAAGAATTTGGTCTCGTCTGGCTATAACAGGCTGTTATTCTGTCAAACATGTGGGCTATAATGACTTTTGCTAATCAACCATATTGGATACTGAAATATTCCGCTTATGGTGGAGATGGTGGTGATTATGCTTCGTGACATTAGACCCAAGACCGATAGAACAAGTGCTTATGCTAAAAACCAGTCACTAATTCTGACACATAGGATTGATGTCATTGGAACAAATTCAGGTTACAACAGTCGCATAATTGCACAGGAAGGTACTCGGTGGGTTATTATGATTTCACCGGGAACATATAAGCATCTTAGAAATACAGGATATATGAAAAAGGGTATAGAAATGCATATTTACTTTTTACAGAAGCAAATCATAAAGCTGGATGGATAAGGGGTTATGGAGTCCTGATAGTATTTAATAATCAAAAGAGGTCACTAATTTTAGTGACCTCAATTAGAAAGAAAGGTAGGTACGAAGTTGAAGAAGAAAGATATTATTAAAATAATTGTAATCTCTGTACTAGCGGTTAGTTTTACTCTCAAGAGGATAGATAAATTTAACTTCAAGTAATAACTTGCTGGCTAAGCGTATTAACTATATATAGTAATAGAGAAGAAACCGCTGATACTCCCAAATCTTTCTGCTGAAGTAGTAAGTAAGGATATATAGACAATATCACATCTTCAACAAATACTGAAAATAAGGATAAAGTATTATCTTCAACAATTGCTGATAATGAACGAAAATCGTATTTTTGAAGAGTATTAGCAAACAGCATTTGGTATGGCACAAAGGTCATATCACAGAATGATAATGTGAAAAGTAAATACTATAAGTTTACAATCCACAACACATCAACATCTAAAAATTAGGTAGACTTTTTAATTACTGTGATGATTTGGGAGATAGTAGATAAAGATGGAAACACTGATAGACGATTATTCTTATCTGATTGTAAAATGCAACAATAGAGTGTTTTGAAGTAGATACATTTTCTGGAGCAATTAAAGTCTATTTGCAAATTTACTTTTATAACGATACTAAGTGGGATGGAGGCACTGAGCTGTTTACTGCAAATGTAAATGCTCCAATGAACAGTAAAAAGTGCATTGATAAATGAAAAAGGGAGAAAAAGTATTTTAATTTAGTATTTTTAGTAGAGGACAAATCTATAAATGACAAGGCTGTGGATTTTTACCTTTATATTAACGAAAACATGGTGTCTGCTCACGGAAGCTAATGACGAATATAAATCTTTTAGTAAAACTGACTATGGAGAGAGAAACAGAAACATAATAATGAGCAAAAATCGGATTTTTCGAAGAAATCTGTAAACAACAATATGGTGTATAAAAAGTTGTAACGCAAAAATGATGTTATTGAAAACTGCATATAACAGATATACTTATTAATAAAATATCAACATTCTACTGGGAAAACTTCAAATCTATTCTGATGATTTAAAGATGTAGATAAAGATGGAAATGCAATAGATGGTTATTCCTATTTTTATTGTTAATATATCTTTGGAAATGTTTAGATGTAGATGAGGTAATTGAGGTTTTATTTTAAATACTATAGAAATATTAGCTATAAGGATACTATACAGCAGACAGGCTATGAGATGTTGACTTCCAACAATGATATTCCAATGAGCAGTAAAAAGCGCATTTAAGGTAAAATGAAAAGGGAGAAAAAGAGATTTTAATTTTAGCATTTTTAGTAGAAGATAAATTTATAAATGATAAGAGTGTGGACTTTTTATCTGGAGATTAATGATAGAGGTGTCACCGGAAGTGATGATGAAAAGTAAACGGATAGTAAAAATTAGATTATGTAAGGTAGGCAATTAATGAAAACAATCATACTAATGAAAATAAAGAGAGCCTTTTAATACTATAGGTATGAAACTGGCTTTTGCTTGTAGGGCTGCGGTTTATCTATAAGATGAGCTGTGTCATGTAATAATACCAAAGCAGCCAGATTGGTTAGGGTAATTCATCTGTTGAAGCTTATAGATCCATTATATGTGCCAACAGGCTTATTTAATAACTGGATGGGGAATGAGCTACACCCGATTCAATGCTATATATTTCACTTTATACGGGCTGCTCGGCAGTACTTCCTTTTGGAAGCCGCTAGCCCGGAGGACAGGAAAAAGTGGATATATTATAAAATGCATGCACCGAGTGGATCAAAAGCGTACTGCGTCGCCAATGTTCTGGCCAGAAACAGTCGGCGGCCGCCATCCCATGGCCACCGCCCGCCGCCATGTCGAGCGCTCGTGTACTTATAGTGCCTATTCGTATTTTATTTTTATTTACTCTGACAAATTTAATCAATAGAACGTGAATATTCCTGTTCTTTATGCTAAAAATGGCGGGAGCAAAACAATAATTACTTGTTGTATATACTTTATTTTCTGCTGTTTTTGTATTATCCTATATAGTTTTTATGTGGAAAGGGAAGAAACAGGATGTTAAAGCGTATTTAAACTTAATCATTATATCCGATAGTTTTTATTTTGTACTTTATTCCTTTACTATACTGCAAGTCCGTATAATGGAATTTATTAATACAGGGCACTTTGATACTTTGGTTGATGCTTATGTTTATGGATCCGAGAGTCTATGGTCATGTTTATCCTCCTTTTGTCATCATATTATTTACTAATTTAATAAAGCATGATGATGAAGTAAACTGTTTAATCTGACTCGGAAGTGTGAAGAGATTATGCAGTGAAGAATGAAGAAAGGGAATTTTATTTTCTGCCATATGTACTGCTTTTTGTGATGATAGTGGTGACCTTTTATTAGCAGTTTACAGACCGGAACTCTTATCAACTGGGGAGTGAGAGCAGTATTTACTTTACTTTAAAAACTGAACATTCTTCTAATATAGGTTTTATAATAGTTTTTATTATCGCTGCTGTTACACTGCTTATAAGAAACTTTTTGTATGCCTTGGATTATATTTTTGGATTTGAGGCTCATAACAGCATCATAACATTTATAATTTTGCTTTCAGTTGTAGCTTTTGAAATGTTTCAGAGGATAATTCCGTTATTTTGCAATTTTTAACCATTGATTACAGAATGGGGATAGCACGGAATTAAGTCACGGTTATTTGTTATACATTATTTTAACCTGCATTATTTATTATGTACTGATGAAACAGTGTATTAAGAAGAAGGAGTGGATTTAGTGGTTGATAATATCCTTTTTATTAAAAAGGGCAGATAAAGATGATGTTAAAAATGGAATTTGCAGAAGATATAAAAGTATATTTGCTTTTTCATCATACTGCTTTCTGTCATTTTAGCATTTTTGGAATAAGAAAATTAGCTTGAATATGGATAATAAAGCAGGGCTTATCGACTATCTTATGTATATTTTCCGTAAAGAAGAGGTGGGACGCTAACAAATCAGGATATTTTTGATATACCGATAGTCTGGTTGTTTGTACATATATATGTACCATATTTGAATAGGTGCATATCCGGAAAGCAGAGCACACTGAAAGGGGATACCAGTTTTAATAAGAGCAGGAAATAAATGGTGCTGGTGGATTGAAAGTGTGTGTATATTTTCTTCAGTGTAATTTTTATTATTTATGTATAGTATTTACAGGTTCCATATTCTCAGCATTAAATGGCAGCAGTAATACTGTAATTAATAAAGAAATTTGTGAAAGAATGTTGAGAGTTGATATTAGCAATATATCAGGTATAGATGTATTTATGCCTTGTGATAATGCCGGTATTGCTGTTTTTAGTTATTAGTTTTGCCTGTATGTCCATATCACTTTCTTACTAACAATATTTTTAGCTATAATAAGCTAATGGGTTATTTATCGGTATCTGCATACTGGTGTAATGCCATCTTTGTTAGAAATTACACTGATGCTATTAAGAGCTCACATAATGCCATTTACTATAGGAATTATTATTTCATAATTGTTTTATTCTTATGTGAGTCTTGGGGTATAGATATTTTAACAAACTGGATATTTATGGCAAAAAGAACAGGAGGGAATCTAAGATGTATGTAGAAATAGAAGCTTTAACAAAGATAATTGATAAAAACAAAGTATTGATGATGTTTCCTGAAATGGATAAAAGGGAAAATTTATGGAATAAAAAGGCAAGAACGGTAGTGGAAAGACTATGTTGCTTCGTGCTATTTGTAGGTTTAACAGCCTCACTGAGGGACTGGTAAGTTAAGGGAAGCAGATAGGAAAAGATGTGACATTTCCTGACAGTGTAGGAGTTCTGATTGAAAAATCCCGGCTTTATTCCATCATTATCAGGATACGATATTCTAAAAATGCTAGCGGATATAAAGGGGTTAATAGGAAAAGAAGAAATAGAAGCTGTAATGGAAAAGGGTTGGACTTGAGAAAGCCTGCTTCAAGAAGAAATATAAAACATATTCTTTGGGAATGAAACAAAAAGTTTGGAAATTGCAGCAGCTATAATGGAAAGTCCTGAATTAATCCTGCTTGATGAGCCGACTAATGCCTTAGATGAGGAAAGTGTAAGAAAAATTACTTGATATTTTAAAAGAGGAAAAGGAAAGAGGAGCCTGCATAATACTGGCTTTCGATGATATGGAGGAGTTAACTTTGTTATCTGACATTATTTTTATAATGGAAGAAGGAAGAGTGAGGAAGGCAGAGTGAAAAAAAGGGTTATTAGTAGGCGCAGTTATTTTTGCTTGTTGTATTGTATGCTTTCAGAGTATACAAAGTAAATAGTGAAATCCGTGCGGTTAAGGAAGATATGATACCATTTGGGACTGAGAGAGAAGTAACTAACGGTGTAACTATGAAGGTAAATGGATACACAGTTCTTTTCTAAAGAGGAAGCAAAAGGGAAGAAATATGATTATGATTTGGAAATGGATGAAGAAGTGAAAAATAATCTGGTTAATGTAACATATTTCAACAAAACTAATAAAAAGCAAAACCGTGGATACTAGGCCTAATTTATTGAAAAACAGGATATTCAACAGCAACTGAAATGATGCTTTTACTCTTTATGCAATCAATTTGACTTTAGATGTAACGTTGAAGTCCGGAGAAAAGAAAGAAGTAATATTGCTTTTATATTTTTATATAAGTTTCAATTTGAGCAAGGTGAATGGGAAAAATTAGAAGATGAAGTGTTTTATATCTCTAATTCCAGATATCCCGTAAAGACAAAGTGGATGTTAAAAATAAAGAATCGCATAAGCTTACTGATATTTAGGATATATCTTTATCTTTTTGCTAAGTCGGGTTTTTACAAAAGGATGTATGAAGAAAGCTGAGAAATTGACAAGATTAAACCGGTTAGTTATGATTATTTAAAGCAATTAAGCATTGAGAAAATATCGCTAAGCATAGATATTCTTTTATAGGAGGTTATATGTTTGAACACTTAATTCAAGTAGGAGTGTCTGTTGTTATCTTTCGCTATTAGTTTAGATATTATATATAGAAAGTAGGAAATTTCTAAAAGAGTATTATGTATGCAGATTTTAAAACAAGTACTAAAGTGGTTGTATATATAGTTACGGTAATTATAATTGCTATGTTGATGATGTATTTGAAATCTATTAATGTACATTGGATACTGTATAAAACCCTGTAATGCCATTTGTAATGCATTGATGGTATTTTATGGTTGCTATAGTATGGAAAAAGTTTTGGCCATCGGATAAAGAATAAAATTAGAAAAAGCCAAAATACAATTTAGTTTATTATTTTTGACTAATTGTATTTGACTTAAAAGCTAAGTGAAGATGATATAAATAAGTTTTAGAAGGATTTTTAAGCCAATAGCGGATTATATGGTGAAAGGAAGCAAACACAAGGCAGACCGTATAGAACTCAAACCACCCTGAGGAAGTGGAGTGAACTCATTCTGAGGTTAACAGGTGAGGAGCTGCCTTTCGAGGTAGAATGTGAAGAAGGAGGAAAGAAATGATGGAGAAATTTTTTGAACCGATGTTTGAGAGGGCAGAAGCAGAGAAAGAGAGAAGAGGGCAAAGCAGAAGGCGAGAACTGCCTTGCAAGACTAATCAGCCTCTTAATGAGCGAAGGTAAAAATGACAAAAATCAAGGATGAGTAGAGAATGAAGAGATAAGATGGGCTGTATAAGGAGTATGGTATACATTAACCGTGATGATTGATAGATTTCTGATGCTTTGGAACGCATAATAAACCTCAAGTAATAGAATGAGTCGGGTTTATGATATTTTCCAAAAATTAATCCAACTATGTGCGGAAAAATGTCTTATGTCTGAATATAAATGCTATCATATAAGCATATTATTAAATTTTACTGAGGTTTTGTATGAATAAGTCTCATCTTTGCATTTGTACTTCTTTATTTTCAGGTGCATTTCTACAGGTGAAGAATGATGTGGCTAATTACATTGGCATTGCATTGGTTGTGGTAACAATTATAAGCGGTGTGATGGGTGATAAGAAGAGATTAAGAAAAACGCAGTAGCAAGAAGGATGCGTGAGTAGAATATTATGTTAGATAATTAATATCGGCAGGTGCTTTTGGACCTTGTATTTGTGGTTGTTTCTGAAATGTTATGTATAGAAATAGAATGTTTTTGAAGGACAAATCCATGTTAACAGGTTTAATAAAACGACATAATCATCTATATAATATCGCTGGTTGCACTATGATAATTTTAGTTTCTATTCATAATACAGATATTCCTGCGGCACTTTACGCAGCATTAAAAGCCGTTTGCTGGGCTATAAATGCGGGTTTACTATTTTCATTGCGGGAAAAAGGGAAGATTAGTGTTCCTGCCTGTAATTGATAAGCGTTAAAGGGAAGATATGGGAAACAATGGAATTGATGAATACTATAAAATATATTGTGCAGTACATTATAGCCTTTATTCCATATATAGGACTGTTACGATAGGTGCCATTGGTGAGGAACCAGACCTCGTAAAGATATATGGGATGACTTAGTAAGGTGGCAAAGAAAAACTAATCAAAAATGTAAGGTGATTGAAATCAAAAAGGCTTTCTTTTGTTTTATTAATATAGAAGGTCTTTTAATTTTGTGCATTTTGTATATTTAATTCCAAAAACTTTTGTGTATTTTAGCTGATTACAAATCCGAGAAAAATAATATATATTAGTTCTTGTAGATTTTACTTGGCGCCAATCTAAGATGTACGTATTAATCTCAAAAAGAAATATTCAGGCTGTTAAATCCAAAGATTTGACTTTAATTTTTCTGTTGTTTTTAGAAAGGGGGACAATTGGGAGAGAAGGATATTTTTAGAGAAAAGCTTCTGATGTTTAATGACGTATTTGCAGACTTCTGTAGAATGAATTATGTTTGATGGGAAGGATGTAGTTAAAGAAGATGAACTTGTTGATCTTTCAGGCTGGAGCCACTATAAGGGTGACGACAGTAAACATAGGTTTCAGGACAGAGATGTCGTAAAACTATGGAAGAAAGAGAATGAAGTTATCACTAATAGGAATTGAAAATCAGGATATACCTGATACATGGTATTTAGAGTGCTTGCATGATGGGCTTCTGATAGGACCCAGCTTAGGAAGAGGAAAGAGGAAACGAAAGAAAATCGGTATTGATGGGAAACCCCAGGACATATTCCTGTAATAACTTTTTGTTATCTACTATGAAGAAGAGTGGGGGCATGAGACAACCTGCAACAAAAAGGCTTAACCTAGATTCTGAAACTCAAACACTATGTAAGCGACTACAGTATCAATCTGATAGACTTGAAAAAGCTAGGGAAGATGATAAACTAAGTTTAAGAAGGATTTTAAGCTAATAGCGGATTACATGGCGTAAAAGGAAGCAAAAACATAAGGCAGAGACCGTATAGACCTAAACCACCTTTGAGGAAGTAAGTGAACTCCATTCTTGGTTAAATCTGGTGAGGAGCTGCTTTTCGAGGTAGAATGGGAAGAAGGAGGACAGAACATGGAGAAATTTCTTTTGAACTGATGTTTGAGAGGGCAGAAGCGAAAAGAGAAAAGCAGAAGGCGAGAACGCCTTGCAAAGACTAATCAGTCTCTTAATGAGCGAAGGTAAGAACGACAAAAACTGGGCGGATGAGTAGAAAACTGAGGAAATTAGGGTATGGCGTACAAGCAGTGCGTATACAATAACCGCATGTGATTGATAGGATTTTGATGATGCTTTTGAACGCATAATAAACTCATAATAGAATAGTATTAAGCCATACGGTGAAGGTATGTATGACTGGTCATTTTTATGTCAAATTATTAATATTGTGATGTTGACTCGCATATGTCGAATTAAACTTTATAGGAAAGATGACATTTTATGATGTAATAATAATTCCCATAAAATGCTATGGTGTTTATGTATTCAGTGGTAAGATATGGTTACTTGATCGCGTATTAGAGAGCATTACATAGAAAGTTGTGTGTTCTCTAATTGCAACTAATAAGGAAACTGATTACGCGAGGAGTAAATTATGGATGCAATTGCCAATTATGAGAATTGTAGATAACAAAACAGTAAGATTATCACGGTACCTGTAGTAATATCAACATTGTATTTTGGCTTTCATCTAGCATCCAGGCTGTAAATATTTTTGGATACACATTAGCGCAGTTTATTTTGTAAAATGTTTAATATGTATTCGAGAGGAGTTAAAGAATGGGAATTCTGCCGTGATGAAGGAATGTTAGTAAAATTTGACGCTGAAACTGGTTATAAGATTGGATTTTACAGATAATCGTATTGATTGCATTATTTTATTTCCATAAAACTGACAGTTAAGTTTGAAAATAGTGTTCTCTATGATTTCTCTTTGGTACACCCTGTTCAGGAGGCAACTTTTTAATAGTGATTATTGATATGTCATTAACATTTGCAAACTATTTCCGTTTAAGAAAAACCAGATGAAGTCAAAGTTGTCATAACTAGGGAAATACTGATGTGATTAAGGCAATTGTAACGCTTAAAGCAGAATTGCAAATTGTATTAGTCAATGATAATAATAGGAGGAAAAGTATGGATAATACAATATTAGAAGTAAGTATGTTAAAGCGATGCGCAAATATAAACCCGCTCTTATCATAAGTATATTATCACCAGCGCGTTGATTAATTGCGCTTGTAGGAGATATATTGGCAGTAGTTGGGACAATATTCTCAATATTAAAAAGAAATGATTATGACACAAAAATTATCACTTGTTTTGAGCGTGATAGGTCTTATCTTGGCTATTGTCAAATCGTAGTTTTGGGGAGTAATGATATTAAATGGAACGATTCAATTATAAATCTAAGAACTAACTAATATCTGTGTCTAAAAGTCATACTGAGAAAGCTTGGCATGACTTTTCTAATCATGCATTAAGAGGATTTACTATTACTTAAATGAGACATATCCGATGTATACTTCAAGAACTGAATTTTGACGATAATTAAGATATACATTGAGAGGTAAAGATGAACAATAGTAAATGCAATATACGGATAATCCAAGCTATATACTTAAGAATATAAGGAAGCCCTTGAATGTCTGCAAAGAAATATATGAAGGCTTATGTTGCAGAAGTACATGACAGGTATGAAAGTGGAGGAAAATGAGATTAGCCTTTTACCAGGATTGTTCTTTTATTAGAAAGAATGGTGTCAAATGAAAGATTTGCGCTAATGATATTCGACTATGGTATACGAGTTTTACCAATGGTATGAAAAACTGTATGAAGCTTGTCGAAAAGAGAGACTGGAAGGACTTGTCTGTGAGAGTAAGCGGTTTGATGAGTTAGTGCTTGAAGATGAGGATATCCAGATTGCTTTACAGGATTATATTGAATATATCATAGCGAGGTACATGGTGAAAAAGATAATAACAGGCATATAGTCTGATTATGAAGGCCTAAACCATACTGTAAAAGGATGTGGAGGCTATAGGAAGAAAAAGAAGAGACTTAGTATTTGAATGGAATCTGTTTATCAATCTATATGACCTCAAATACGAGATGAATCTCTGATGAAGAATGCTGACATCACGGATATTTTATATGATGTCTATAACTATTACAGAGTAAATGTGACAGATAAATTCATTATATATAGACACTGCCACGGCTTTGCACTGACAAATGTTGCTGAATGATGGTGGGCAGCCTTATATTATATAAGAGGATTGAATTAGAAGAAGAAAGCCTGAAAGTCTTTAACCAAGTACTATTGCTGGTGGATTGCCGGAGGTGCTTTAGGTTTTTGAGTAACGATGCCAAAACCCTGCACAGGGGACCAGGATATGCTAAGCATAGAGTGCACTTGTAAGCATATTGAATAAATATGGTTTTTCAGAAGACTTGAACTGAGGTGTAGGAATCTTATCCTGTCTATGCTGCTAAGGATAACTTAAAGGCATATAGGCAAAAGATGGGAATTTTACTATGGGAAGAGGTAAGTGATGATATAGTGCTTTGAGTCGTATTCAAGGTATGAAAAGGGGAGTCAAATATCCTCAAAAGAAAGAAACTGGAAAAACTAGCTGAAAGACTGGGTATGGAGGGTTCTTAACGGGCAGAAATAGATGCATGATTATGAAAGCTACTGTTTGCCAGATGTAGAAGGCTAATGCGTACAGGAGATGGATGCTTTTAGAAAAGATAGATCTATTAAAAGAAAAATTGATGGATATTATAAGAAATCAGATTTTGGTGGTGAATTCACTATGCTAAGAAGGACGAGATGTGTCAGCGAAGAATTGATTATTTGTTTTCTATAATAGAATATAAGCTTGAAGAAGATTTATTTCATTCACGAGTAGAAATTGATGCACTGAATTATATAGCTGGTTTTGAAGCGGAGAAGAACCTGGAAACAGATAAAATAGTTAAAGTATACAGACAAACGAAAAAGAAAGAGAGAGTGTTAGACTGGCGCTATACCTACATTTCAAAGTGGAAGCCTGAGGCAGTATGTGAAGATAGAGAGATCAGGACTGAAAGTTATCACAATCTGTAGAGAACTTATGGATGAAATGATAATTAAAGATTATACTTTTCCACTTATGAACATATTATCTTGCGGATAGGAAGTTAAAGAGAGAAAGCGGAAATATAGGAACAGGCAATGGAAATGTGCAAGATACAGTTCTATATTTCTGAATTATATCAAAAGACATGATAGTGAAAATGATAAGAGAATTTTATGAAAAGACACTTTGATAAAGATGCAATATGGTACTAAATCTGTCTGCATCTAGAACCAGTTTTGTTATTTGACTAGATCTTTCCGCAAACAAGAGTTGAATTGAATGAATGTCTGCTAAACTTGAACAGACAGGTGAGCAAGACTTGATAAAAGAATTAGCTATAAAGCAAGAAGACAGTATAAGTTTTTGATAAGTGTGTAAACCAAATATGATTTGCCATAAAAACCCTTTCTTTGATGAAACTAATTATTTGTACCACTGCTTGTGTAATGATAACATACTTTTACATGCCCATGACATTTTCCGAATTACATGACTAAAAATGTGCGGAAAAATGTTATGGGATTTATTCCCGTGTAATAACCTTGTTATCTACTACGGTGAAGAGGAATGGACAGGAGACAACCCTGGGCCAAAAGGCTTAACCTAGGCTCTGAACTCAAAACACCATGTAAGGATATAGTATCAATCTGATAGACTCTGAAAAGCCGAAGATGAGATTACGCTCGCGATTTCTGTAAAATAACATATACAATTACATGGAAACGGCTAAAAACACCTAGGGGGAATGAGAACCCAAGATACGATTTGATGTATCCTGCGCAGAATGATGTGGAGTGGAGTTAAGACTGTAAAGGCTGAAGAAACAGTAGCAAACAGACTCTGCTATTGAGCTGTAGTTGATGAAGTAAAGAGTGAAAAAGGTAGAGATACTGCCTGAGAATAAGCTTGAAGAAGTAGAGGTAGAAGAGGCTGAAGAGGAAATCGAAGCAGAGGAAGACTGAGACCTCTTGGAAGCGCTGATGATAAAAAGCCTCAGTCAAAGAAAAAGACTCACAAAGAATATCTCTAAGAAGACGGTAAAAAGCTTTGAAAAAGACGAGAAGACTGAGATAGCTGCAAATGCCACAGAAACAGTCTAAGGATGTAATCAAGCATACAGACGAAGAGTTTAAGATCTTGTTTGTGTTACCTTCCTGAGGCGAGGCAATCAGTCCTACAAGGAAAGCTTGCTACAGCAAATGCTGTCATAAACAGAGTACTCTAACAAGAGGTTTCCAAATACAATCAAGGGTGTAATCTACCAGAAGTACGCAGGACGCTACCAGTTTGCACTCAGGCTCCAGGTGGAAAGCTTGAAAGCAGGCAATGAAGAACTACGAAAAGAATACAGGCTGGAGGGCAGCTTATGAAAAAGCCTGCATCGGCGCGGTTGGCGATGCACTGGCTGGCAAGACTGCTACTGACAGGAGATACCATTTCTTTAGACTTCACTACAAGGGCATTGAGAACTGGAAGTCTGACGAGTAAAAGATTGGACGATACCTATTATTACAATTACTAAACATAATGCAACATAATGTCATAAGCTTTAAGATGATAATCTTCAGAATATCACAACGGGGAACCGTAAGTGTATATTCTGAAGATTTTTAACAGGAAAATTTTTCTATAGTAGTGATTAAAAATTACAAAAACGTAGCTTCTCGTAGAAGAAAAGTAAATGATAGTATCCTGTGTAATTTTTATGAAAAAGCACAGAATTATTGCGGTAAACCCATTTTTATGTAGTATAGTTAGGATATGTATATTGAATGGAGGCTTTTTATGGAAGAGAATACAGAGAGAGTATCAAAGAATTTTATTGAGGATATTATTGATAAGGACATAGCTGAGGGCAGGACTAGAAGGTACATAACCCAGATTTCCTCCTGAACCCAACGGATATTTACATATGAGGACATGTTAAGTCAATTCTTCTCTAACTACGGTCTTGCTAAGGAGTATGGCGGACAGTTCAATCTTAGATTTGACGACACCAATCCTACCAAGAGAAAAAGACTGAGTTTGTCGAGTCTATCAAGGCTGATGTAGAGTGGCTGGGTGCAGACTTTGGTGATAGATGCTTTTTGCGTCCAAATTACTTTGAAAAGATGTATGAGGCAGCGATTGCTTTATAAAGAAGGGAAAGGCCTTTGTACATGTGATTTGTCTGCTGTGATGAAATAAGAGAATACAGAGGTACTCTTACAGAGCCTGGCAAGAACTCACCATATAGAGAGAGAAGCATGAAGAGAATCTTGATCTTATTTGAGAGAATGAAAATGGTGAATTCCCTGATGGAAGCAAGGTTCTAAGAGCTAAGATAGACATGCCTCCCACTATGAACGATGAGAGATCCTGTCATTTACAGGATTGCTGGATGACACACCATAATGACAGGTGATGACTGGTGCATCTATCCTATGTATGACTTTGCTCACCCCAATTGAAGAGTGCAGTGAGGGAATCACATTCCCATCTGCACCCTGAATTTGAAGACCATAGACCTCCGTATGACTGGGGGTAGAGAGCTTGAGATATGAGAATCCACCCTAAGCAGATAGAGTTTGCTCAAGCTTTACCTTACCAATGTGGTAACAGGAAAGAGATATATAAAGAAGCTTGTAGACAATGGTATAGTCGATGGTTGGGATGATCCAAGACTTGTCACCATAAGCGCACTTAGGAGAAGAGGCTACACTCCTGAATCAATTGTTGTTTATGGAGCTTTCAGGTGTAACCAAGAGCAATGCATCTTCTGACTATGCTATGCTAGAGTATTGTAGCTAAGAGGAGACTCTTAAGCTAGAGAAGAAGCGTGTTATGGCTATACTTGACCCCGGTTGCTGGTAATAACTCATCACTCCTGAGGGTGAGACAGAGTGGCTGATGCTCCTCATAACCTTGAAAAATGAGGCTTTTGGCAGCAGAAAGCTGGCATTTACAAGAGAGCTCTACATAGAGCGTGAGGACTTTATGATAGATCCTCCAAAGAAATATTTCAGACTCTTTCCCAGGCAATGAAGCAAGACTTATGAATGCTTATTTTGTTACCTGCACAGGCTATGATGTGATGAAAACGGAAAGTTACAGAAATAAGATGTACCTACGATCCTGAGACAAAGAGCGAAAGCGGCTTTGAGAGGCAGGAAGGTAAAAGGGTACAATTCCTGGGTAAGTGCTATCTCATGCTGTGCCCGTGAAGTGAGATTGTATGAGAAATATAGTGGATGAGGAAAAGGGAGTTTACAATGAGGATGGTGAACTCAACCTAAACCCTAATTCATTGACAGTTATCAAGGATGCGCTTTGTTGAAGAGAGCCTTAAAGGTACTACTGAAGTAGAACAGTACCAGTTTGTAAGAAATGGATTTTTCTGCCTTGATTCTAAGGATTCAAAGCTCGGAAATGCCTGTATTTAACAGAATAGTATCACTTAAGAGCTCTTATAATCCTGAATAAGGCTTAACTCACTATATTGGTTAGGCTTAGAGGTGGATATATGGAGGTATAACTTTTGGAAGTATCAGAAGAATCGATTCTTTTGACAAAAACTTATACTTGTCCCGTGCTGTGCTACAAAAAGTTTCAAGGCAAAGCCGTAAGGGTTGGGAGGAATCACCTTGTTACGCTTGATGATGATTTACGCCCCTATATATAAATATGTGGATGCAACCAAGCATGATGCAATATATCTGCACAAAGTGCGGATATGCGGACTTATCAAGAAACTTTGATGCACTAAGTGATGAGACATGTAAAAAGATATCAGGAGAAAAATTACAGCCAAATTCATGGGTATAGATGAGACAAAGACATATTATACCTATGAAGAGGCTATAGAAAGAACGCAGCTTGTCTCGCTTTCAACAATTATCAAATGTGCAAAAACCAGTGACAAGGCGTACATCTGCCTTTAAGCTTGCCTGGCTTACCAGGGGATGAAAGAGGCCTGATAAGGAGTCTGCTGATTATAAGAAAAAGTATGATGAGCTTGACAAAACTGAAATGAATTACCCTAAAAATGCCGCATGACGGTTTTTCGGAAGCCTGATGAATGAGAGAAGTCCTCATCTCAGTATGGATGAAAATACCCTATGTATAATTATGGCAGAGACAGGCAGAAAACTGGGCAAGAAACCATGATGCTTTAAGATATGCTGAAACTGTTATTCTGTCAAGGAATGCTACAGACAGAATGAAGGAAATGGCCAGGGCTATTCGTGCTAAGTGTAAAGAAGAATAACGCATATGATACAAGTGTCAAACCGCTGCTAATCAGTGGGGATTTTTCATCTTCAATAGCCATTTTAGCGAAAAATCAGTGCTTGCGGAGAAAAAGTATAGCTCTAATGATTATTTTACTTTGCAGGTTTCTTAAAGTATGTTATAAGCATATATAATCCTGATAGAGAATACAATGACCTACTATACATACAGCGGAAAGCATGAAAAACTTTTCCGGCAAAAATAAGATAATTGATCTTTTTGTAGTCAAATATCCATAAGTCATTGTTAAAAGCAAGTCTGTGAAAGGTAATAAATACCCTGTTAAAGTTAGCGTATATAAACAGAGCAATTGCAGATGGAAGAATTATATGGTAAAGATTCCACCAATAAGCCTGTATTCATAGGATTTATAGAGCCTTTTTGTAGAGTGGTATAAGCACTAAAAAGTAAGATTATTCCCTATAACCAGCATACAATCTGAAAGGAAAGAAGATGGCTCACCTCTTCAAAAATGGGTAAGGCATTTTCTGAAGAAGGTAAATGTGGGAAGCTTTAACTTGTCTGGGCCCTAAGAATGAGTTGTAGTCTATGAGGGCATCATAGTTTTCCTTTATTTCTGTATAAGTTAAGTTTAATTTACCTGTAAAATCTCCAATAATACTGTAATAAAGAGGTCTAAAGTACAACACTGCTGTCGTGGCAAAGGCTATAGATACAAGCATCATTAACAGTGCTATAAAAATCGAAATAACAGGCTTAAAAAAAGGTTTTCATCCATACTTCTCCTTGCAAAACTTCATAATTATGGTAAACTAGATATTATTACTATAAATGATTTTTAACATATTTTTTTAGAAGAGTAAAAGAGATGGCAGAAAGGATATTTTAGATGAGTAGAAGTATTGAAAAAGCATAGATGAAATCGTTATTCTAGAGCAGTACGAGCTTATATCCGTGAGGGAACTTACGGATATCAAGGCTCTTGGAATATACTTAAAAGATAAAAAGAGCGGGGCAAGACTTGCCCTTATTTCAAATGATGATGAGAATAGGTTTTTGCATAGGCTTTAGAACCCCTACCTGAGGATTCCCTACAGGAGTAGCCCCATATAGTTGAGCATACTGTGCTTTGTGGCTCCAAAAAGTATCCGTCAAAAGATCCTTTTATTGAGATGGCTAAAGGGTCTCACTTAATACCTTCTTAAATGCAATGACCCATCCGGATAAGACGATTTATCCTGTGGCTAGTTGCAATGACAAAGACTTTAAGAATCTTATGAGTGGTACCTGGATGCGGTATTTTTATCCGAATCTATACACCAATAAGTCCATATTTGAGCAGGAAGGCTGGTATTATGAGCTTGACGAGGAGAGCGGCGAGTTTATCATAAACGGTGTGGTTTATAATGAGATGAAGGGCGCATTTTCATCTCCTGACGAGGTGAGAGACTTGTGTGTAAGAGAGGCTCTTATCCTGATTCTCCTTACGGAATTGAGTCAGGGTGGAGATCCTGAGGTTATTCCCTGAGCTTACCTACGAGAACTATGTGGTATTTACATGTTGCTTTTATCATCCGTCAAATTCATACATCATTTTGCACGGAAATTTTGATATAGAGGAGAGGCTTGAATTCCTTGATAAGGAGTACTTAAAAGACTTTGATAAGATTGATCCAAGGTCCGATATCCCTCTCCAAAAGCCTGTGGGAGGTGACTTATCTGACAGTTATTCTCTGCTGAAAGCGAGGATATGAAAGAAAAGACCTTCCTTTCTCAGCAATGTGAGTTACAGGAGTGGTTACATGATACCTTTCACTCATTGGTGCCTTACAGCTTCTTAGATTTGTACTTATGGATGCACTGGAGCACCTGTTAAAAAGGCGCTTATAGAGGCAGGAATAGCAAGGAAATCTCTTCAAGCCTTTCAAACCATATGCTTCAGCCTACATTTTCTATTCATGGACAGGAACTGAGGCAGATAAGAAGGACGAATTTGTAAGGATAATAGAGACTGAACTTAGAAAGATTGTAAATGAAGGAATAGATGAAAAGAAGCTACCTCTGCAATCAACTATTCTGAGTTTAAGTACCGTGAACAGGATTCAGGCAGGTATCCTGCAGGTCTTATCCTAGGCATAAATATGTATACCAGTTGGCTTTATGATGACAATCTTGTGTTTGAGCTGGCAGATCAGGCAAGAACTATGACCTGCTTAGAAGCAAGATTGGTACAGGCTACTGAAGACCTTGTTAAAAGTATCTCCTTGATAATGAGCACAAGGTATATTTCACTCTGGTTCCTGAGAAAAATAAAAATGACAGGCTTGAGGAAGAGCTAAAGAAAAAGCTGCAAAGAAATACAAGAAAGCCTTACTGAAGACGATATAAATGCCCTTAAAAAGAGCAGTGAGAAGCTAAGAGCCTTTTTCAGGAAGAGCCTTCATCTCCTGAAGATATAGCAAAGCTCCATCTCTTGGAAAAGAAGTGACATCTCATCCTGAGATAAAAGTCTCTTAAGAACATAGAAAAGAGATAAAATGGCAGCCCGTTAATCTGGCACAAGGTAAATACAAACGGTATTATGTATCTCAGGCTTAATTTTTGACATCAGCGATATGCAGGCTGATGAACTACAGTATTTTGGGCTGCTTTACAGACCTTTTTGGGACTCATTGATACTAAAAAAGAGGTTATTCTGACTTTGTATCTGGAAACCCTTATGTATACAGGCGGTGTTCATACCAATATCGAGGTATATACGGATAAGGTAGACAGAAACAAGGTGCTTACCAATTATTCTGTGAGTCTTCAAGTCACTCGTGTCTCAGGCAGAAAGGGACTCTGCATCTTATTACAGAGATGCTTTATGAGTCCAGGTTTGATCCACATAGTGACAAGAGGATAGTGGAAATACTGAGAGAAAATATCTCTAGTATGGAAATGGACTTTGAGACAAGTGGAGACAGGGTATCTGCATTGCTTGCGAAAATCATACTTTTCAGTTAATGGAAGGATGGGTGAGAGACTCTCAGGCATTAGCTTCTACAAGTTTATAAAAGGACTTGTCGGAGAATTTTGAAGCAAAGAAAGAAGAGCTATACTACTAAGCTAAATTCTCTCATTAAAAATACTTTGTAAAAGAGCGTCTTATTGTAAGTCTTACTGTAGATGATGAAAATTATGATGCTTCATGTGATAAGCTAACTACGTCATAGTAAAAGAGCTCCTAGAGGTGAGAAGACAGGAGATGACCTCCTTTGCGATACAAGATAAGGCATGAAATTGAAGAATTTAAAGGCAAATAGAAAAGAAGGCTTATATGTGAAAGGGTATACTGCCTCAGGTCAGGTGACAGTATGTGACCAGGGCAGGGTAACTTTGTAGAGGAAGGACTTCTTATAGGAGTTCCTAAGTGTCCCTAAATATGCTTCTTAGCTATGAATACCTTTGGGGTAAAATGCTGAGGGTTAAGGGTGGAGCTTACGGCTGTTACAGCAAGTTTGACAGAAATGGAGATTCATCCTTCTCTCCTACAGAGACCCTAAGCTTATGGAGACAAATGAAGTATATGAGAGCGTTGTCGGATTTGTAGAGAATTTTAACGCCGATGAAAAAGAGGTAACCAAGTATGTGATTGGAGCTGTGGGAAGTGCTGATATTCCTCTTACACCTTTTGCAGACGGTGAGAGGTCATTTTAATGCTTATATGAGCGGTATTACGGAAGATGATATAAGAAAGACAAGAAAAGAAATGATAGGAACTACTGCCTCTGATATAAGAGACATGGCTAAATATGTAAAGGCTGTACTTGATGAGAAGATTATGGTAGTGATAGGCTCAGAGGCTAAAATAAAGGAAAAGCTCTGATAAGTTTGATGAAGCATCAAGTCTTTTGTCATAATAGATACAAGGAGAATGAATGGGAAAATTTAAGTCAGGGTTTTGTAACCCTATAGGCAGGCCCAATGTAGGCAAGTCAACTCTTATGAATAATCTTATCGGCCAGAAGATAGCAATAACCTCTTCTAAGCCGCAAACCACAAGAAACAGGATTCAGACAGTGTACACTGACGAGGCGGGACAGATTATATTCCTTGACACACCGGGTATCCACAAGGCGCAGAACAAGCTGGGTGAATATATGGACTCTGTAGCGGAGAGAACTCTTTCTGAGGTAGATGTGGTAGCTTTGGCTGGTTGAGCCTACTACCTTTATAGGTAAGGGAGAACAGCATATAGCAAAGCTTCTTGAGACTACCAAGACACTGGTTATACTTGTGGTAAAACAAGATAGACACAGTGGAAAAAGGGAGAACCTCCCTGTCATTGACAAGGCTAAAGACATAGTGGGACTTTAAGGCCCTGCATACCTGTATCTGCGGTTACGGGGAGAATAAAGAGGACCTTCTTAAAAACTGTATTTGACTTACTTCCTGAAGGGCCTATGTATTATGATGAAGATGTGGTTACTGATCAGGCTGAAAGGCAGATTACAGCTGAGCTTATTAGGGAGCAGACTCTTAGAAGGCTGAAGGATGAGGTACCACATGGAGTATGCCGTTATGGTTGAGAGATGAAGGAAGAAAAAGGATACTTCGGTCAGACACAGCCATAAGAATATAATGAACATTGAGGGCAAAACCATTTTTGTGAAAGAGATTCTCATAAGGTATCATCATTGGGAAAGAAGGGTGTTATGCTGAAAGGAAATCAGGAACAAATGCAAGGCATCAGATATCTGACCTTCTAGGTATGAAGGTAAACTTCAATCTTTGGGTTAAGGTTAAGAAGGATTGGAGAAATTCAGATTCCCTTATGAAGAACTTCTGGGTATAAAGAGGAGTAATCTTTGACAGATGAAATAGAGGTTTCGGGAGTTGTCGTTTCCCTGTATGCCAATAGGTGAATACGATAAGCGCCTTGTGATAATAACTGCAGAGCTTGGCAAGATTCATGCTTTTGCAAGGCGCAAGAAGAACCAACAGCAAGCTGCTTGCCGGCACAGATCCTCTTACTTTCGGCAAGTTCAAAGCTTGTTTCCGGTAAGAATGCATATACTTGCTTGAGGTAAAGATAGTCAAATTACTTTTAACGAATTGAAGATGGACATAGACAGGGTTTATTATGGTTTCTATTTTTAGAGCTTGCATCCTACTTTTCAAGGGAAAACATAGGAGGCAAGAATCTCGTAAACCTTATATATATGGCGCTTAAAGCCCTTGAAGCAAAGGTGGATGAGTTAACTCTGACTTTGTAAAGGCAATATTTGAGTGGAAAATATTTGAAATTGAGGGTATAATGCCTAGTATAGATGAAGACGATTTTTGGGAAGACAGCTTAGACCTTCAACAATATATGCACTAAGAGTAGTCTCGGTAACTGATGTGACCAAGTTATTTTCTTTTTAACCTGGAAGCTGAATCAAAAAGGAATTTATTGAGCTGTCGAAGAGTACAGGATTTAAAACACAGATGTAAGTTTAAACTTAGAAATGATAAGAGAGGTATGAGAATGAAGAAGAACACTCTTTTAGCTTTTTGAATGGTAATTACCATTAGTTTTACTTTCCTCCTGCAATGGAATGCCGAAGGAGATAAAGGCGGATGAGGTTAAAGAAGAGACGATATACATGAGGTCTGACGGCAGCAGCCAGGTAGCCTATGTAGAAGATTTTAGCTGAAAAATATCTGAAATCTTGATGAGCTTAAAGGGCTATATTTCCTCTGAGCTTAGCAGCTATAATAAGAAATATGGCGACAAGGCTGCAGTTCTTAGTGAGATTGAGCTTAAAAAGCGGCAAGGTAAAGGCTGTACTTACCTTTTAAGAGCTCTGAGATTTATGAGGCATTTAACAGTAGGGGAGAACAATGCCAGGTTCATTAAGGCAGATAAGGCTCTGTCTGAGTTTGGAGAGCTAAGCTTTTACTGAGGCAGACTCTGATGCAGGAGAAAAAGAAGGCTGCGGATGAGGTGCTTTACGGATGAATACAATATTGCAGTAGTAAAGGGGCCGGTGCTTTTCCAGACCGGAGACAAGATTAAATACTATTCCGGAGGAATCTTTATGATTCGCACCATATTAGGGTTGACGAGGGAATGAAGCCGTGGTAGTATATTCTAAATGATTGTTAAGGTATTGACAATAAAAGTGAATCAAAGAAAGAGAGGTAGACTTATGGAAAAACAATGGAGAAGATTGTAGCTTTTAGCTAAGGCAAGAGGTTTTGTGTATCCTGGCTCTGGAGATCTACGGGGGCTTCACAATACTTGGGATTACGGTAATTTAGGGTGTAGAGCTTAAGAACAATGTTAAGAAGGCCTGGTGGAAAAAGTTTATCCAGGAAAGCCCTTACAATGTAGGTGTTGACTGTGCCATCCCTTATGAATCCCCAGACTTGGATAGCATCAGGACATCTTGAAGCTTCTCTGATCCTCTGTATGGACTGCAAGTGCTGTCATGAGAGATTTAGAGCAGACAAGCTCATTGAAGATTTTGCGAAAGAAAAGGACATAGCCTTAAGATGTTCTGTAGACGGCTGGAGCAATGAAGAGATGAAGAGCCGTGGACGAGCACGAGATTCCCTTGTCCTAGCTGTGGAAAGCATGATTTCACTGATATCCGTCAGTTTAACCCTCATGTTTAAGACCTTCCAGGGAATTACAGAGGATAGCAAATCTGTTGTTTACCTCCGTCCTGAGACAGCTCAGGGTATCTTTGTTAACTTTAAGAATGTGCAGCGTACCTCAAGGAAGAAGATTCCTTTGGTATAGGACAGATAGGAAAGTCATTTAGAAATGAGATTACACCTGGTAATCACCCTTCCGCACCAGAGAGTTTGAGCAGATGGAGCTTGAGTTCTTCTGCAGAACCGGATACAGAATATGGAATGGTTCCACTACTGGAGACAGTTCTGTAAAGACTGGCTTATCTCACTGGTATGAAAGAAGAAGAGATGCGTCTTCGTGACCACGATCCTGAGGAGCTTTTCTTTCTACTCAAGGGAACTACTGATATCGAGTTCTTATTCCCATTTGGCTGGGGAGAGCTATGGGGCATGCAGACAGAACAAACTATGACCTTGGAAGACATCAGGATGTATCAGGTGAGCTCTATGGAGTATTTTGATGATGAGAAGAAGAAAAATAGCATTCCTTATGTAGTAGAGCCTTCACTTGGTGCAGACAGAGTGACTCTTGCCTTCCTTTGTGATGGGTTTATGATGAGGAAGAGCTTGAGGGCGGAGATGTGCGTACTGTGCTTGTTTTCATCCATTCCTTGCACCTGTTAAGGTTGCAGTGCTTCCTCTCCAAGAAGCTTGCTGAGGGTGCTGAAAAGGTATATGCTGAGCTTTCGAAGGACTGGAACTGTGAGTATGATGACAGAGGTGCCATCGGTAAGAGATATAGAAGACAGGATGAGATAGAACTCCATTCTGTATTACCTACGACTTTGACCTCAGAGACAGATGGTATGGTTACAGTCAGAGACAGAGATAGCGATGGAGCAGGAGAGGTGGCTATATCAGAACTTAGAGAGTATTTTAGAAATAAATTTGAATTTTTAATTACAGAATTTAAGATTAAAGGCAAGTATTGGTTTTTATAACTTATTTTAAGCAAAGGATATTGTATGAAAAAGAGAATATGGATAAAAGATTACTTCTTAGTATGGTGCTAGGAAGTGGAATGGGTATCTTTTATGAATTCTGACAACCCCTGTGTTTTTGCATGGGGGATATTAGCACTTGCTGTAAGTCTGGTTTTAGCTGTAAAAGTCATTTATGAAGAACTGATACTTAAGAAAAAGGAACTTATGTCGCAAAAAGAATATGAAGAGTTTGATTTAGGCTCTAAATTTTACGATAATTCAGTTACTTGTACTGATGTGTGTTTATCTGTATCCTATTTATTATTAGTATTAGTATCAAAACAAAATGTGATAATTACAGCAATATGCTATATTTTTAATGCTTATAACGATTTTAATGGGAGCGTATGAAATTGTTATGAGATGTAAAAAGCAGTGCTATGAATAAGAACCAGTGAAAATAATAAACGAGGGTGGAATCCTTTAAACCGGATTTCACCCTCGTTTTATCAAAACAACTGCTAAGATGAAATATGATGTGGGTGTCACAAAGTATTTGACACCCGTTGATACAGGATTGCTACGAGCTGCTTAGCAGGGTCCTAGCAAAAATTTACTTAATATTGGTAAAATGAAATTATTTATATCTTCGGAGGCTCCCTTATCAAAAGAATACTCGGGGTTCTAAGGGGATATTTAATTTCATCTTCGTAGTACTCATGGGTCATCCTCGTGAAGAGGATTCTTAAGAAGCTGAAACCCTGGGCAGGTAGGTAGCCCTGTGCCAGAAGATAAGCCTTTTTACCTTTTTTGTTCTTACAGATGTCTGCAATCATAACCACATGGCCTGGGCTTCCACCCCTTACAAATATATCCCCAACCCGAGCTTCAGACAGCTTTATCTTCTTAGAGGAATAGTCCATATTCAAAGTGCCTGAGTAGGCAAAAACTATCCTCATAAATCTCTTAAAGAGTCGTAATTGCTGTCATTCTTTGAGGAATAAACCCAAAGCAATCTTAGTGCCGCTTACACTAATAGAATATCCTCTTCTCCATTTATCAAAATCAGCTATAAAGCCATTTCCCAAAGGAAAGGTTATTTTTACTATATGCCTTTTTACCATAATAGTATTCCCGTAAACCCTCATTATTGAATCCGCACATTGCTGCAAATCTTCGCTCTCTATAGGGAGCCTAAAGACTGCTATATGGGCAGACTGATTCCCTTTTTCACGCCCATCATACAAAAGTACAGGAGAACTGTCAGGGCTTTTAATTTATAGTTTCTAATAAATGCTTCAAAGCCTCCTTTTAGCCTTGATTCTCTTATAGCCCTTAGGCGTAAGTATACGCTCAGCTAGAAGTCTTACCGGAAGGATTCACAAAATGACTGTGCCTCTTCCTCATTTTTACCAGTACTTGCCACAATAGAGGAATTGTTAGCTGTATTTACCTGCGAAGCTGAATCAGCAATGCTATCTTGCTCTGCTCCTGCTAAAGAGGCTTGGCCTGTGATGAAGCATTGAAACAGCAGTTCCTTTACATCCATAGAGAATAAGCGTAAATGCACAAAGTGCGATAATTTTCTTAATCATAACAACCTCCTTTTAGAATAATAACATAAGATAAGGGAAATATCATTAATAATGATATCATTAGCTATCTACCCCTCGCAGTGACGCTCCGAATGATAACATTTCGACTCGCTCCGGCATCCGCTACGCTCCACCCAATGCGCTCGCTTAGAATTTATCATTCGGAGCTGGCACCCATAAATTACACAAATAAAAACCTGAAAGCCAAATTAAAGATGGCTCCCCTACCTCCTGCCCCTTATGGATGATGTGTTTGCTTTTTGCTGACTTATCAATTAAACAGCCGGAACTAATAATGCCGCATAAGTTCGCTGTTTTGCCGCTCTGACTTCGTGCTTCGCACTTGTCAATTGCGGACAGATATTATATAGGCAGGACTAACGCACCTTGCTTCGCTGCTTCGCACCTTGCAAAGTGCGAGTCACTGTCAAAAGCGAGCGCATTAGGTTTTTCGTCAACAGATCTATTCTTAAACAGCATCTTACAGAAAAACCGGAGCGAGTCTGGACATTTATTAGTGAAGGCGTAACTGAAGTCAACAAACAAACCCATCAGCCCTACAACTTAGAATTTGTCAACGGAATACTTAAGTTTATCATCTATAATCAAAAATCATTAGAGAAACACCTTCTCCCTGTTGTAATATCTGGCTTAAAGCTGTTATAATCAAACTTATGTTTGGCATCTGCTAGAGATAATATTTGTATTAGGGAGACAGTTTAATGCGAAGCTTTAGAAAAATAAAGAATAACCTGCTCATTCTGGTATCTGTAATTGGACTGGCATTTGCAGGCTGTAACATAAGTGACCTTGGTCTGTTGGTACTTCTGACAATGTAAAAAGTATATGATAAAAATGATAGAAGTATACCTGTTGATATAAAGGATGTGCCAAAGTACAGAGGTATTCCTTATGTTGAAATAAATAACAATAAGCCTTCATTTTTCAGATAAAGGACAAAGACAGAGTTGAGGAATACAGTAAAGCTGGATAAGCTAGGCAGATGCGGCCCCTGCATTTGCCAATGTAGGTAAGGAATTAATGCCTACCAGCCCAAGAGAATCAATTAGAGATGTGCGCCCAAGCGGTTGGCATACAGTGAAGTATGATGATATACTTGAAGACAGGTATTTATATAATAGATGCCACCTGATTGCCTTTTATGCTTGCAGGAGAAAAATGCAAATGAAAGAAACCTGATAACGGGAACAAGATATTTTTAACGTGGAAGGGAATGCTGCCTTTTGAGATTCAGGTTGCAGACTATGTGAAGTCTACAGGCAAATCATATGTTCTTTACAGAGTAAGGCCTATATTTAAGGAAATGATTTGAGTTGCCCGTGGTGTACAGATGGAAGCACAGTCTGTAGAGGATGGAGGCGAAGGAATTTCATTCAATGTATATTGCTACAATGTTCAACCCGGCATAGGATTAATTACAAAGACGCAGCAGCCAGCCTGAAAGTAAGGTACAGAAGAATAAGAATAAAAGCAAAATAAAAAGCCATACAAGTCTAATAAGACAAAAAGGCAAGAAAAGAGTATGGTATGAATGTGTTTCAAAATGACTGGTATATTACAGTATTTGATGACTATGATATAAGCTTTTTAGATGGTAATAGTACATCAAAAATAAAGAAATGATGAAATCACCTTTGTAAACATTTGCTAAAATTAAAATTATATTGAAAAAACCTTGAATTTTCAGCCCTGAAAAAGTAGTACTATAGCCGTTATATCGATTAAAAGACAAATGTTCGCCTGAGAAAAGACAGGCGAAGGACAAGGAGATAGATATGGAAAAATTAAAAGTTGGTGTGCTTGGCAGCAACAGGTATGGTAGATCAGAGATTTCTTTCTCTGCTAGAGAATCACGAATGGTTTGATGTAGTTGCGTGGCAGCTTCTCCAAGAAGTGCTGGGAAGACTTATGAAGAAGCAGTTGGAGACAGATGGAAGCTCGATACTCCAATGCCTGAGAAGGTAAAGAAGTTAATTGTTGAAAATGTAAATGAAGTGAGAGAAGGTTAGTTCTCAGGTTGACTTTGTATTTAGTGCAGTGGATATGACAAAGGATGAGATTAAGGCTAGAAGAGGCTTATGCAAAGACTGAGACTCCTGTAGTATCCAATAATTCTGCTCACAGATGGACACCTGATGTACCTATGGTTGTGCCGGAGCTAAACCCTGAGCACCTTGAGGTCATCAAGTTCCAGCAGGAAAGACTTGGTACTAAGAGAGGCTTCATTGCAGTTAAGCCAAACTGCTCAATCCAGAGCTATGCACCAGCTCTTCATGCCTTAAAAAGAGTTCAATCCTGTAAGAGTAGTAGCTACTACCTATCAGGCAATCTCAGGTGCCGGGCAAGAACTTTTAGTGACTGGCCTGAAATGGTTGGCAATATCATCCCTTATATCGGAGGAGAAGAAGAAAAGAGTGAGCAAGAACCCCTTCGTATCTGGGGTAAGATTGAAAATGGTGTCATAGTTAAGGCTGAGGCTCCTCTTATTACAACTCAGTGTATAAGAGTACCTGTACTTAACGGTCATACAGCTGCAGTATTTGTAGATTTTTGAGAAGAAAACCTTCTAAGGAAGAGATGATAGCAAAGTGAGAAACTTCAAAGGGACTTCCACAGGAGCTTTGAACTTCAAGTGCTCCTAAGCACTTCATTCAGTATCTTGAAGAGGACAATAGACCTCAGGTAGCTCTTTGATGTAAACTATGAGAGAGGAATGGAGTATTTCCATCGGAAGACTTCGTGAAGACAGTCTCTTCCAGTACAAGTTTGTTGGACTTTCCCACAATACCTTAAGAGGGCAGCAGGTGGAGCAGTGCTTATAGTAGAACTCCTTTGTAAAGCAGGGTAGAATTCAGAAAAAAATAAAAATAGAATATTTAAAATGCCTCAGACTTGACATAGATTTGAGGCATTTTTATTTAGTATGATGTATCAATAGTTAAAAGCTATAAACGATTTTTTGCAAAAATTCAAAGTTTAAGGCTATAAAAGAATTCAAAGAAGGTTGAGATAAGTATGAGAACTGTGATGATTTTTGGTGTTATTAATTATGAGTATGATAGTAAATATATTTCAGATAGGAGAGGTGTTTGCAAAGCCTAAGTACAATTAGTATATGGAGTTTTTCATGAAGGTATGGCTACAATAATTAAAAATGGAAAGGTAGGTTTAATAGATAAAGAGGGTAAAGAGGTAGTGAAGTCCGGAAAAATATAGTTATATAGGTAATTTTAGTGGAGGAGTAGCTTTAGTAATTAAGAATGGAAAGGAGGGTTATAAATAAAAAGGAAAAGAAATAGTAAAGCAAAATTATGATGAAATATGGAGTTTTTAGTGAAGGACTGGCTAGAATAAGGGTAGGAGATGAGGAAACAGGGTAAGTTCGGATTTATAGATAAAAAGGGAAGGAGATAGTAGAACCCTAAGTATGATGAGGCAGATGATTTTAGTGAAGGCTTGGCATAAGGTGAGAATAGGAGATGATGAAACAGGTGTGTATAGTTTTATAGATAAAAAGGGAGAAGAGGTAGTAAAGGTCGGAGCGTATGATTATAGTAGGTAATTTTAGTGAAGGCAGTTAAGGTCAGAATAGGAGATTGTGAAAAGGGCAAATATGGTTTTGCAGACAGAAAAGGTAAAAGAGATAATAAAGCCTAAGTATGATGAAGCAGGTAATTTTTAGTGAAGGATTAGCTATTGTAAGAATAGGAAATTGGGAAAAAGGCTGTATGGATTTATAAATAAAAGGGTGAGATAATAAAACCCGAAAGTATGATCAGGTGGGTAATTTTAGTGAAGGACTGGCTAAGGTACGAAAAAGGTAAGTATGGTTTTATAGATAGAAAAAGGTAAAGAGATAATAAAACTTAAGTATGATAAAAGTAGGTAATTTTAGAGAAGGCTTGGCTAGAATACGGATAGGATATGATGAAACAGGCAAGTGGGGTTTTTGTGGATAAAAAGGAAAAAGAAGTGGTAAAAGCCCAAGTATGGTGAAGTAAATGATTTTAGAAACGGGCTTGTCTCAGGTATGGATAGATGGTAGAGGGGTTTATAGATAAAAATGGGAAGGAGATAGTGAAACCTAAGTATGATGCTGCAAGTGATTTCAGCGAAGGAATCGCCCCGTGAGTTTAGGAGATAACTGGTCATTATTAATGCAGGAAAAGTTTTAAGGAAGCTTTAACAAACCGAACTTTAACAGAAAAATTGATTTACAAACGATTACTGAGTTAGTGTATCATTATAATTGGCAGCAAAAAGAAGGTTGCTCTTCCCAATCACACAGTTTTATTTTTATTATTGATTTGCAAAAACAACATAAAGGAAAAACTGTATGACTGATGCTATTGTAAGAAAAACTGATTTCATTCACGACCCTAGAACAAGAAATTTTTAAAATGCCTGTAAGATTGCTAGAGAACACACGAAAAATATCCTTGAAAGTTATGATGATATGCTGTCAAAGGAGAGAGATGCCTCTAAATACAGGAATAAGGGGAAAGAGAAATACTTCGGTCAAAAACTGTATATGGAGAAGTCGAGTATGAAAAGAAGGGTATATCAGACAAGACTGGCTGATGGAACGAAGGGCACATATGTGTATCTTTTGGACAGGTATAGGAGTGGAGAAAATAGGCTTTAATATCTACCAATCTGGCAGAAAAATCGCTAATTCAGTTATGGAACTCCCGTACAGGGCATCTGCGGAGATATTAAGTTCTTCAACAGGACAGGTTATAAGTGCCGGAGGTGTATGGAATGTAACCATGAGGCTGAGAGAATATCATCAGAGGAAGAGCTTGATGAAGAAGATGAAGGCCTTTACAATGTAAGGAAGGCTGGGATGCAGAGAAAGAAAAAGAAGGCCGTAGTACTCTTGTAGAGAAAGTGGTATTTGCCGGAATGGATGGAAGCTGCGGATTCCCAAAAAGAGGGAAGCTGTGATACAGAAGAAGTATAATCCTGACGAAATAGAAAGAAGAATATTGAATGGAGATGTTCAGAGGCAGGAGTGGATAATCTTGCAAAGCTTCTAGCAGGAAAGAAAAACAAGAACCCTAATAGAGACTGTGGAAAGGTACTCAGAGAGTTTGATATTTGATGAAAGCCTCAAAGGAGATAAAAAGAGCCACTTAGTGCTTTGCAAAAATCACCATATGTAGAGATGGTGAAAGGGCTGCCTTATATGGAAGTAAGCAGGGGAAGTCTTCCACTAACTGGTCATCATTAACAGCGGTAGAAAGGCATTAAGAAATTTATACTTGGCAACCAAATAGAAAATATCAGTTCAGAATATAACCTGGGCTTGTTTATGGTACATAAAAACAATGATAAAAGAGGTAAGGAAATGTGCCAACGAGTACTTGACTGAAACCCGATTGATAGGTCTTAATTGACTTTCAATCGGTTTTTCGTATAATCCAATTAAAAATAAAACCTTATTAATCGTGAACTTAATATCAGTAGATTGCTTTTTATTTAATAGGAAATTTCTCCGAAATTACCTGTCAACAAAAATCTCTCCGAGGGATCGCACTGCGGCGAATATGATAGATGTCGCTTACGTGGCCTCGCCGCAGGCGGTGAATCCTGCAGTTCACTTCTTTGCGAGTTAAAGAAATACGGAGTTGTTTTTGACAATGGATAAATATAAGAAAAAGAAGATGATGCTGCGTTTTGGGATTGGTTTTTGCTTTGTAATAGCAGCGGCTCTTTTTGCGGTCGATGTAATCGGGGCTTCAGGTAATGATGGAAATAAAACTGTGGTTATCTCAATCTGACGGTGAAAAAGTCGGAATATCCTCTTAAAGAGGATGGAGTTTACCTTCTTGAAGGTTCTCACTTTAGGGCACGAATAAACTTGTAATAAAAGGGATGGGAAGGCTTATAGAAGAAGCAAGCTGTCCTGACAAACAATGTATGAAGCAGGGTAAAATCAGCAAAAGCAGGAGAAATGTTAGTCTGCTCGCCAAACAGGGTGGTAATTAAGATAGTGGATGCAAAATGAAGAAGAGCTCTGTGATTGACGGGGTTTCAGGTTAGGGGGAAAAGTGGCTAAAAAGCTTTCTGTATGGAATTCTTGTGTCCCTTGCCTTCATAGCTAGCTACATTGAGGTTCTTATTCATTTAACTTTCACACATACCCGGGATGAAAAACTGGGGCTTCGCCAATAGAAGTTGTTCTGCCGCCCTGTACACAGGTGGGCAAAAGCAGGAATAACAGTGTCGATTAGTTGAATAATCTTAGTGGGCCTCACCTTTTGGCAATCCTTTATAGTGCAATATACGGGCTTTCAGGGTGGAGTGATAAGTTTAGCTGTAATGATAGCACTAAAGAAGACTGGACTTTTGGGGGTGATGGGAGTAAGATGGTGAGGGTAGCGCATAATATCGGACAGCTTTTATGTGCTATGATACTACTAAACTGCCTGCGGTATTTACTCATCTTTCGTATCTTATACTTGTTGGAACTGTTACAGGGCTTTGATAGGTATAATTGATGAGGAAGTCTTAAAGAGAGGTTGCGTAAGAAAAAATATAAATAAAGGGAGAAAAACTATGTATAACAAAATATTAACAAAGGCTGTAGCCTTGGTTCCATTGACTGCATTACTTATAAACCCGGTTCAGACTATGGCTGGAAGCAATCACACATATGCTTCAGCGAACAAAAATAGTTGGTTGCAAAAAGGTTAAATACGAAAAGGAAATAGGGATATTTCTGATGTAAAAGGCAGTTAAGTCTAAGGGCAAATGGGCAATTGTAAAGACTAACGGAAAGAAGATTACAGGTTTTATATACCAGGATGTGAAGGTTGAAAAAGCTAAATGATACCCATGGTACTATAGCCATAGCAGTTAAGAAAGACAGTAAGTGGGGCTTTGTAAATGACCTGGGTAAAGAGACTGTACCTGTAGCAGTATGATGAAGTAAAAGAAATAATGTTCACCGGTGTAAAGGTGAAGAAAGATGGCAAGTGGGGGACTTGTAACTCACTGATGGAGATGTTATAATCCCTGTGAAAGTATGATGACATTGAAAAAGTTTGGACGGTGCTGTAGCAAAGGTCGTGCTAGACGGCAAAAAAAGGGCTGGTGGCTGATGGTAAGGAGATAATACCTCCTAAATATGATGATATAAATGATATAGCCTTATGTCTGCATCAGGTGAAACCTCGGAGATAAATGGGGCTTTATGCATGAAACCGGAAAAGAAATTACACCTGTAAAATACGATGTGCTGTGACTGCTTTTTGCTGAAGGGCTTGCTGGTGTAAAGTTAGATGGTAAATGGGGTATATCAACCAAAGAGGTGAAGAAGCAATTGCTCCAAAAGCACGATGAAATCAAAAGGAGTTTAGTGAAAAACAGAGCGGAGTAAAAGCTTTGAGGGTGACTGGGGAGATATAGATGGATCAGGAGAAGAAGTTATATCTCCTCAGTATGATGAAGTAGGAAAATTTGACAAAGGACTTGCGAGTGTTAGTATCAATGGAAGATGGAGCCTCATTGACAAAAACGGTGAGTTAAAAGTGAAAATCAATATACGATTCTATCTTCAATACCGAAGGTATGTCGCTATTAGAGTTGACCTCGACGGAATGACAGGCTATATAAATAGGGAAGGAAAGGTTATTATCCCTGTAAAAGCATGAAGAAGTAATAAACTATAATGATGAGGGCTGTTGTTGTAAGAGCGCAGAAATGGGGTGCTTATGACAGTACAGGCTAAGATGGCTGTTCCTGTAAAATTACGAGGGTATAGACAATCTTAACGTATACCCATAGATGACAAGAAGGGCGTTACAAACCATCTATGTAAATGCAACCTTAAAAGAAAAAGCCTGTTTTCTTCAGCGCGTTCAGGCTAAGAGCAAAAGGACAGTAAAAGGTGAGTATACATATGGTAAGTGGTCAAAAACCCCAAGACAAAAAGCAAAGAAGTAAAATCAAACAGGAAATAGGAGAAAAATAGCGAATGTGGGCTTATGAAAAGGTGTTTTATCAGTTTTATCCGATGGATTTTGCAGGGCACCGTTTGAAAAATGACGGGAATCTGGAGCATAGAATACTGAAGGTTATTGACTTCATCCCTCATCTTAAAAATAGGAATAGGAGCAGTATATTTTTCTCTCATATTTGAATCTGATACTAGATATAATACAAGGGATTATAGAAAGATAGATGAGGCTTCGGAACCAATGAGGACTTCAAGAAGGTCTGCGAAGAACTTCATAAAGAAGGGATTAGGGTGATACTTGACGGAGTATTTAACCACGTGGGCAGAGGCTCTTTTGGCTTTAAGGATGTACTTGAAAAAGAGAGAATTCTCAGTACAAAGACTGGTCTCAACATCAATTTTGGAGGCAACAGTAACTATAATGACGGACTTGGTATGAGGGCTGGGAAGGGCATTATGACCTGGTTGTTAAAATCTAAAGAACCCTGCGGTTACCGGACCACCTTATAGAAAGTGTAGGGAGCTGGGTTAAAGAATTTGATATTGACGGACTCAGGCTTTGATGTAGCCTATATGGTTGACAGGGATTTCTAAAGAGACTGAGATACGGAAACCAGTCAGATGAAACCCGAATTTTTTCCTTGGCGGAGAAATGATAGTGGGATTATAATCAGATTATGAATGATGAGATGTGCCACCAGCTACTAACTACGAGTGCTACAAGGGAATATATTCAAGCCTTAATAGTATGAATCTGTTTGAAATAATGCATTCCCTAAACCGTCAGTTCGGTGAGGAGAACTGGACCTTATACAGAGGCAAACATCTGATGAGCTTTGTAGACAATCACGATGTATCGCGGCCGCCAGTATTCTTGCTGAGGAGAAGCATATTCCTTTAGCCTATGCGATTATGTTTACCATGCCTGGTATTCCTATGATATACTATGGAAGCGAATGGGGCTTTAAGGCAGATAAAAAAGAGGGAGATCCAGCACTCAGACCTGCATTTGATAAGCCTGTATATAATGAGCTTACCGAATATATCACCCAATTAACTAAGATACACAATGCTTCACCCCTGCTCTGGTACGGAAGCTTTAAGTCGTTGCAGATAACCAATAAGCAATGTGCATTTCTTAGGGAAAAAGATGGAAAGCGTATGATAATTGCCATCAATGCGGAGGGCAATCCTGCGGAAAAGCTTAACTTTTAACCTTGACACTGTAAATGGCAGTCTGACAGACTTTATTACAGGTGGATGAGATAGAGTTTAATTCAGGGCTTGACCTTGGGGCTTTTAGGGCATATATGTTGAGGAGGTATAACACTTGTTTCGGAAGTTAGCGCAACTGCTTTATTCGAATACAGGATATTTTATATATATCCGCCAAAACTATTTTTAAAAATTGTACTTGGAAACTTGTAGTAGACTATGTTAGTATATAAAGTGGACTTTATTCAGAAAGGAGTTTTTCGAAATGAAAGTTAGGTCATCTGTGAAGCCAATGGCGAAAAATGCAAGGTTATCAAGAGAAAGGGTGCAATCAGAATCATCTGTGAGAACCCAAAACACAGAGCAGAGACAGGGATAATTCTGATTAAGATTAATAATTAGGGAGTCTTGCCTTTTCGTGTTATGGATATCACCGGAAATGTGAGCTGGTCATATCTGTGATAACCGTATGTATAGGCTTTTTGCTTATATTATGAAGATAAATACTCTTCGCCCTCGAAATTCATCATTTCGTTATAAAGAGTCGAAAGCGGCTGGTAGAGGAAATCATCATTCCGATACCAAAATTCACATATATTGTTACTATTAATTCAAAAATAACGGAGGTTAAAACGCTAATGGCTCGTATTAGTGGTGTCGATTTTACCAAGAGAGAAGCGTGAGAGATTGGGCTTACTTATATCTATGGTATTGGTAGAGCAAAATCTAATGAAATTTTAACAAAAGCAGCTGTTGATCCGGACATTCGTTGCAAGGATCTTTCTGACGAACAGGTTGGAAAAATCTGTGATGTAATTGAAGAATCCGTTCTGGTTGAAGGTGATCTCGCCGTGAAGCAGCTGATGAATATCAAGAGACTCTCAGGAGATCGGTTGATACAGAGGTGTTCGTCATAGAAAGGGACTCTGTTCGTGGACAGAACACAAAGAACAACGCTAAGGACAAGAAAAGGTCCAAAGAAGACCATCGCAAAATAAGAAGAAATAAATAAAGGAGGATTCTTAGGTCATATGGCTAGTGCAAAAAGGTGCAGCAAAAGTGACAAAGAAGCGTGTGAAAAAGAATGTCGAGCGCGGACAGGCACACATTCAGTCATCATTTAACAATACAATAGTTACATTAACAGATTCTGAAGGCAATGCTCTTTCATGGGCAAGTGCAGTGCGGACTTGGTTTCAGAGGTTCTAGAAAGTCTCACCCCTTTACGCTGCTCAGATGGCAGCTGAAACGCAGCAAAGGCTGCTGCTGTTCTATGGATTAAAGTCTGCTGAGGTTGTGGTTAAGGGACCTGGTTCAGGTAGAGAAGCAGCTATTCGTGCTTTAGAGGCTTGTGGAATTCAGGTAGTTAGCATAAAGGATGCAGTTACCTCGGTACCCTCATAACGGATGTAGACCACCAGTGCGTAGAAGAGCTTTAATTCCAGGTAGATTATTTTAGGAGTGAAAATAAATGGCAAGAGATATGGTGCCTGTATTAAAGAGATGCAGGGCTCTCGGCATAGAACCAATGGTTATGGGACTTGATAAGAAGTCCAATAGAACTGCAGGTAACAGCAGAAGAAAAAATCAGTGAATATGGTGCTCAGCTCAGAAAAGCAGAAAGCTAAGTCTCATTTACGGCGTATTAGAGAAGCCTTTCAGAAACACACTTTCGCAAGGGCTAAAAAGCTTAAATATGGTAGCCAAACCGGTGAGAACCTTATGATTCTCCTTGAGTTGAGACTTGATAACGTTATTCTTCGCGTCTTGGTCTTTATGAGAACAAGAAAAGAAGCAAGACAGATGGTTGGTCATAAGATGGTGCTTGATGCAAGCAGGTAAATATCCCTTCTTATACAGTAGCAGGTAGGCGATAAGATTGAGATCAAAGAGAAGAAGAAGTCTATCCAGAGAATCATGGATGTCCTGAGGCAACTAACGGAAGACTTGTTCCGGCTTGGCTTTGAGATGGATCGCGAGAACCTTACAGCAACTGTTAAGGAGATTCCAACAAGAGATCAGATAGATGTTCCTGTAGATGAGGTGTCTCATTGTCGAGTTGTATTCTAAGTAATTAATTCGAATAACACACTTAAAGGAGGAGCCTGGTAATGTTTGATTTTAAGATACCGAATATTGAAATTGCTGAGATTTCTGAAGATAAGAAATACGAGGGCGCTCTGTAGTAGAGCCCTTGAGAGAAGTTAGTGGCACCACTCGGGAATCTGCTCAGAAGAATTATGCTTTCATCTCTTCCGGGAGGCAGTAGCAACTGTTAAAATTGAAGGAATTAGCACGAGCTTAGTTCTATTCCCCGGAGTGAAAGAAGATGTAACGGAAATTATTATGAACATCAAGAGTCTTGCTATTAGAAATGACAGTGAGACTGATGAACCCTAAGACCGCATACATTGAATCTGAAGGAGAAGAGTGTTGTAACAGCTGCCAACATTCAGGCAGATTCAGACATTACAATTACCAATCCTGACCAGGTGATAGCTACCTTAATGGTGGTGATAATTGCAGATTATATATGGAACTTAGCATTGGACGCGACATGGTTATGTTTCTGCCGATAAGAATAAGAACGATGAACTTGCAATCGATGTTATTCCTATTGATTCTATTTATACACCTGTAGAGAGAGTATATCAATATAGAAAATACCCGTGTAGGACAGGTATGACAGATTATGATAAGCTCACGTTGGAAGTATTTTACCAATGGTACAATGGGACCCTGATGAGGCAGTAAGCCTTGCAGCCAGAGTAATGAGTGAGCATCTCACCTTTCATTGACCCATCTGAAAATGCTAAAGTAGTAGATGTTATGGTAACTAAGCCTGACAATGAAAGAGGCAGGGTTCTTGAGATGAGTATAGATGAACTTGAACTTTCAGTTCGTGCATTTAACTGTCTTAAGAGATCAGCATCAACACTGTTCAGGAGTTGGTTGAAAAACGCATGAGGATATGATGAAAGTCAGAAATCTTGGCAGCAAGTCTCTTGAGGAGATTAAGGCCAAGATTAAGGCAATTTGGACTTCACTTAATGAAGGCGATGAATAATTAGGAGGATATAGGAATGGCTGGCTATAGAAAGTTTGGTAGAACATCAAGTCGAGAAAGGTTTTCACCAGAAGTCAGGTAACGAGCTTTTATATCATGGCAAGATTGTTACCACTCGAGGCTCGCGCTAAGGAGCTTCGCCGTATAGCTGAGAAGCTTATCACACTTGCTGTTAAAGAAAAAGATAATGTTGAAACAGTTAGCAGTTAAGTCAAAGGTTATCCGCAGAGATGTGGGTGGCAAGATTGTTAGAGAAGTAGTAGATGGCAGAAAAAGGTAACTGCTGATGATGTAGTAGAAAAAGAGGTTAAGAGAGACCTTCCCACACGTCGTAATGCAAGAGTTCAGATGAACAAGGTACTTTACTCAGTTGCTACAGAGCGTCCTGAGAAGGCTGCCGGAAGAAAGAAAAACACTAAGGTTGTTGATCTTGCAAACAAGCTCTTCGATGAGATAGCTCCAAAGTATGTTGACCGTAAGGGTGGATATACTAGAATAGTTAAGATTGGTTCCGTAAGGGAGATGCAGCTATGGAAGTTCTTATCGAGCTTGTATAATATGAATATCAAAGAGAAACCAAAGGTTTCTCTTTTTAAGAAAATATTTTTCAAATAATTGTCTATCTTGTACAAAAATGTAATGATTATACTGAGGAAAGTAATGAATTAATGTAAGTTAATGAAAGTACTTTCTACATACAATAAGATTATTGAAAATAATTTTAACTAAGTTATAATACTAGATAGATTCAAAATAATAATTATAAAGAGGCATATTATGAATGAAAGAATAAGCTACGTTAAGAGGTAAGTTAATAGTATCTGTCAGGCTCTTCCGCACGAACCGCTTCATTCGTCCTTCATTATGGGAAGAATGGCACTGGCGGCAAAGGAAGGCGGAGCAGCAGGGATAAGAGCAAATACCAAAGAAGACATAGCTGAGATACAGAAGAATGTTGACCTTCCCATAATCGGTATAGTAAAAAGAGATTATGAGGGCTCAGATGTGTATATAACCCCCTACAATGAAAGAGATTGAGGAACTGATGGAGGTAAAGCCTCGAGATAATAGCTATGGATGCAACCATCAGCAAAAGGCCTGGAGGGCTTACGATAGATGAGTTCTTCAAGGAAGTTAAGGCTAAGTATCCTAATCAGCTTTTTATGGCAGACTGCTCTACAGTTGAGGAAGCACTTCACGCAGACGAGCTTGGATTTGACTTTGTGAGCCCTACTATGGTGGGATATACAAAGCAGAGCGAGGCATCTTAAAATTGCGGATAATGACTTTTTGATACTTCGTGAAATCATTAAGAATGCTATGACACAAATCATGTAATTGCAGAAGGAAATATAAATACGCCTGAGAAGGCCAAAAGAGTTATGGAACTCGGCGCTTTCAGTGTGGTGGTTGGCTCTATTATCACTAGACCGCAGCTCATTACAAAATCATTTACAGAGGCACTCTACAGTTAAATAAATATAAAGACAGACTTATCATTTCAGAAGTTTTTGTGTTATACTTCATCGAAAACAGATTGAATAAGGTCTGTAGGATGAAAAGGATAACTAAATGGGAATAATAGATATTAAAAATCTTGTATTTGAATATATAAGACGTGACGAGGAAGGCAATACAGAAGAGATAGAGCGTGCTATAGACGGTGTTGAGCTTGAGGTAAACGAAGGCGATTTTCACTGCCATCCTTGGACATAACGGTTCAGGGAAATCCAACACTAGCCAAGCACCTAATGCCCTGCTGTGCCTCACTGAGGGTACAGTATGGGTAAATGGATATGATACTAGGATGTGGGCAATTTGCTTAAATATCAGGCAGAGCGCAGGGGATGGTATTTCAAAAATCCCTGACAACCAGATAATTGCGTCTGTTGTAGAAGAGGATGTTGGCTTTGGTCCCTGAGAATATGGGTGTTCCTACTGAAGAAATACTTTACAAGGGTAAAGGATAGCCTTGCTGCTGTTGGCATGTCAGGCTATGCAAAGCATTCACCAATAAGCTCTCCTGGTGACAGAAGCAGAGGGTAGCAATTGCGGGGATAATGGCAATGAAGCCAAAGTGTATTGTACTTGATGAACCTACATGTTTTCATGCTTTGACCCCATAGGAAGAAAAAGAGGATGCTTAAGACAGTCCATAAGCTAAATAAAAATGATAATATTACTATCATCCCTCATCACTCACTATATGGATGAGGTTATAGATGCTGATAAGATTTTTTTGTTATGGAAGAGGAAAGGTAGTCTTGCAGGGCACCCAAGAGAGGTACTTTTCAGAGGTGGAAAGGCTTGGCTACAGGCTTGATGTACCACAGGTAACAAAGCTTGCCTATGAGCTTAAACAAAGCGGAGTTCCTATAGATGGAACAATGCTTACAGTAGAAGAATTTAGGGAGGCCATCAAAACATAGCTCATAGCAGATCATATTAGTTATATATATAGCCCGGTACAGCCTATGAAAAAGGCTCTTGATGATGTAAGCCTGACTATAAATAAGGGTGAATTTACCGGTAATATAGGCATACAGGCTCTGGCAAATCTACCCCTCATCCAGCATGTAATGGACTTGAGAAGGCGACGAGTGGCACCATATGTTTTGATCGGACAGGACATATATGATAAGGACTTCAATATGAAGAGTCTTAGAAGCAGGGTAGGACTGAGTGTTTCAGCATCCTGAGCACCAGCTTTTTGAGACGACTGTGCTTGAGGGCAAAAGTTTGGGCCACTTAGGCCTTAGCAAGGTGGAAGTTGACCCAAGAGCCTTTGAAGCTCATTACAGGTAGGACTTTCTGAAAAATGTGCACGATGATTCACCTTTTGAGCTGTCATGGCGGGCAGAGAAGGGGTTGCAATAGCGGGAGTCCTTGCAATGAAGCCTGAAATCCTTTATATTGGATGAGCCTACAGCGGGCCTTGACCCAAGGGCAGTGATGATCCTGTGACCAGATAGCAAAGCTTCACAAGGACGGACTACAGTAACTCTGGTATCTCACAGCATGGAAGATGTGGCGAAGTATGGTGACAGGATTATAGCTATGAATTCCGGCAAGGTTGCCTTTTGACGGGACACACTCAAGGAAGTGTTCAGACATTATAAGGAATTAGAGAGAATGGGACTTTCAGCACCTCAGACTACTGGTGTGATGCAGGAAATGAAAGGACTTGGGCTTAATGTGGATACGGATGTTTCTACTGTAGAAGAGGCAAAAAGAAATATTAAAGGTCTTTACATAGTTCTAAAAATATAGGATAAATCGGGATTAAATTAATTAAATAAAGAGCTTTGATGATACTGTATTATCTTTAAAAGCTTGATATTGTGAATACTTTAACATAGATAGGATGTATAATGATTAGAGATATAACTATAGGACTAGTATTATCCTGCTGATTCTGTGATACACAGGCTTGATCCAAGAGTCAAGCTTGCAGGAACCATTATCTTCATTGTATCGCTGTTTTTATTTAATAGTTTTACAGGCTATATAGTGGTAGCATTATTTTTGGGTACAGTTATTAAGCTCCTCAAAAGTACCATTTAAGTTCATAGTAAAGGGTCTTAGGGCAGTATTTATATTGCTCTTATTCACTGTGGTCTTTAATATGTTCTTAACTCCCGGCAAGGAGCTTATACATTTATTCGGCAATGTGAGAATAACAGAAGAAGGCCTTAGAACAGCTATATTTATGGGAATAAGGCTTGTACTTCTTATAATAGGCTCATCAGTACTGACACTTACTACAAGTCCTAACCAGCTTACAGATGGTATGGAGAAAGGCTTGTCGGTATTTAGAAAGGTAGGACTGCCTGTACACGAGATAGCCATGATGATGTCGATAGCTCTTAGATTCATACCTATACTGCTTGAAGAAACAGATAAGATAATGAAGGCGCAGTCAGCCAGGAGCAGACTTTGAAAGCGGAGGCTTTTATAAAAAGGCAAAAGCACTCATACCTATATTGGTTCCTCTTTTTGTATCAGCCTTTAGGGAGGGCAATTGACCTGCTATGAGCTATGGAGGCAAGATGCTATCACGGTGGAGAAGGTAGAACCAAGATGAAGCCACTCAAGTATAAGAGGGCGTGACGGAGTATCTATATTACCTGTTTTGCCTATGTGGGGCTTATAATAGATCATTAATATACTGGCTAACAAATACATTTGGAGTCTGATAGATGAAGAGATTTAAGCTTACGGTTGCTTTATGAGTGGAAACCACTTACTGTGGCTATCAATACCAACCGGAACTACCTACATTGAAGGAACTGTAAATGATGCCCTCTCGGGCCTTTTTGAGGGAGGATATTGTAAACAATAGGTGCAAGCAGGACTGATGCAGGGGGTACATGCATATGGCAATGTGGCTGTATTTGACCCGGATACAAAAATTCCTGCAGAAAAATTGGCTCCTGCACTCAATACAAAGCTTCCTGACAGTATCAGAATAATGGACAGTGATAAAGTTACTCTGATTTTCATCCTAGAAGAAATGTAATAGACAAGACTTATGAATACCATATAAATACAGCCAGAATCCCGTTTGCCGACAGATAGGCTCTACAGTCATAATGTGAAACATACTTTAGATACTAAGGCTATGAAAAGGGCAGCTTCATTCATAGAAGGAAGGCATGACTTTACCTCTTTTTGTTCAGCCAAAACCGATAAGGAAGATAAGGTGAGGACTGTATTTCAGATAGATGTGGAAGAGGACTTTAAGAAATGGTCTTATCATAAGGGGTTAGAGGTGATGGCTCCTCTACAATATGGTTAGAATAATTGCGGGAACACTTGTAAAAGTAGGGGAAGGAAAGATTGCTCCTGAAGATATTCCAACTATCATAGAAAGAAAAGACAGAGGACATCTTGGTACAACCTTACCTGCCAAGGGGCTGTTTTTAATGGGTATAAGGTACAAAGAGGAGTAATATAGACTACCAACCTGAGGTGAAGGATATGGTTGATACAACCTATTTGGGAATTGATATTGGCGGTACTGCGGTAAAGTTTGGACTTGTAGATGAAGATAGAATATGGTAAGCAAGGTGTCTGAGTATCCTGTAAGATTTGATAACCACGAGACCCTATTATCGAGACTGTGGTTAAGAGCGCCAGGGCTTTTTATGGAAGCAAAACAACAAAGACTTCACTGAGATTGCAGGCATAGGTGTATCTGCCACGGGTGGTATAAACTCTAAGCTTGGCTATAGTAGAGGGCTCCTGAGGACATATAAAGCAACTGGAGGGAACTAACATCAAGGCGAGGCTTGAGTCTGAGTTTGGTGTAAATACAGAACGTCTAAATGATGCCAATGCGGGCTGCTCTGGAGAAATGTGGAAGGGTGCAGCAAGAGGTAAGGGACAATGTAGTTGTCATGACAATAGGCACAGGAGTCGTGTGGCGATAATAGTAGACCTAAGATTTGCTGAAACAAAAGCGCTTTGCTGGCGAAATAGTCATATACCTGTCAATGTTGATGGAGAAGACTGTTCTTGCGGTAAATAAGGGACTGTATAGAGCACTACGGCTCTACAAGCGCCCCTGCGTAAGAAAACGTAAAAAAGCTGTTATCTCAGGAGAAATAAAAAGGAATTGAAGCTGATGATGTTGATGAAGGCTGATATTGAGCGAAGCAGCAGCAGGAAAGTGAAGCTGTTATAAAATATGTAGACGGATGGATAAACCATATATCAAGCGCACTGGTAGGACTTGTTCATATCTTCAATCCTGAAATGATAATCTTAGGCGGAGGAGTATCAAGACAGAAGGAACTTTTCGTTGATAGAGTAAAAGAGAAGGTCATTAAACAGCGTAATGCCCAATTTTGCGATTGGATTAACAGTAGAGGCAGCAAAACTTGGCAACGATGCAGGTATTATAGGGCGGTGAGATTTGTGCGACAGTTTGAGTGTAAACTACAAGGATATCCTTTAATGTAGACGTAACGGAGGTATCTGTCAAAATGGGTGCAACATCATGTTACATTTAATTTGAAAACCACTGAAAAACTATTGTGAGCTAGATTTTCAAGGTAAGTGCAACACTTTATAAAAATAGTAAATGCAACACTATTGCTAGATAAAATAATAAAATTATATCAATAAAATCAGACTGAATTTAATCGGATTTGGTCTGATTTTATTGTTTTGCTCGAAAAAAAGGGTATAGCAAACAAGACCTGAAAAGCGTATCTTTCAGGTTAAATGCAACGCTTTTTAGTGTTGCATTTACTTTCGAAGGGTATTTACTTTATCTCTGGTTAGTGTTTTTAATAGTTTTCGAGTTAAATTTCACATCACTTTCGTTTATCCTTTTAAGCTTTTAGTTTTGTAAAAAGAAACTCCGCAGGCAGTGCGTTCATAGTTATTTCAAATGGACTTTTACCAAACAAAGACTTTCGTACATAGCTGTTTATATGGTTCGTGACCAATAGCGTGTCCTTGTTGGTAAGTCTGCTAAAAGACGTCCCTTTCGGAAGGATAGTCCTATAAGCTTATGGTTATTTTCGCACTGTCCTTTTTGATCAGAGCGGTTCGGTTCGCAAAAGAAGATGTTTGTGCGCTTTCCGCCGTATAGTGGATTTCTCCATGCCATCTATATTTGAGAATCTCATGCCCATTATCGGTTAGTATCAGAGGGAAGCACATAGCAAACAGCTCTTTTCCCAGTTTTTTCTCTAAACTGTCAAATAAGTCTGTAACACATTTTGAGGTATGCTCCTTGAGCCTGAATATTAGCTGCATGTGGAATTGAGTAAAGTGCAGTGTAAGCAGAACCCTTTGAATCTTCTTTGCCTACAACACAATCCATCTGTACTACAGGCACGTCGTTTTTCTGAAAGATATTTTTAAAGTCTGAATACAGGTGGCCTGTTTTTGGGGTTTTTAGCTTTGGTACAATTCTAACCTTTCGTTTTCTTCGTTTTACAGCCTGTGGCAGGTCTATTAATCCGGCATCCATTTCGCCTGCCATAACCAGCCTTCTTAAGGTAGATTCGCTTATGTTTAGTTCATCCCCATTGTTCTTAGCTATATGGTAAAGAGACTGTCCTTTTTATACGTGGAGAGATTATGCTGTTTATCCTTGTCATATCTTCGAGGGTAAGGTCAAAGCCGTTACGGGACTGTATAAGGGTATCACAGTATTCTGCCTGGGCTTTTTAGCATCATAGAAATGTTTTTCAAGTCGGCAGTATCCTCTTTTTGTACAGCCGTTACACAGCTTTTACCTTGGAACCATTCCAGTGTTCACAGCTTCTTTTTGCTGTAATGCTCACAGTATAGCAAGATGGCATGAGCGGCATTTCTTATTACAGTCTTTAGAACCGCAGATGTGTTTGACATTACATCCGGTATAATCGTTGCAGTCACAGGTGTTAGGGATTTTTGACAATTGAATGCCTGCCTATCTCCCTTGAAATGGTAGAAGGATTTCTCAAGGAAATCAGCAATACTTGATTGAAAAGCCCCTGTGAGAGCAGGGTTTCGATTTTGATGCGTTCAGCATTAGTAAGATGTTTCTTCTTGTTCATAGGAACTCCTTTTGTTAGTATGATTTTTAGTTACCTATGAATAAAAGCACACAGCAAGAATAAAAAAACAAGGGTCTAAATGAAGAATATAAGGTATTTCAGGCTAAAAGCAACATCACCTTCAAAGTAAAAGCAACGGTACCTTTCAATGTAGGGTGCAACATTATTTTCAAAGTAAAAAGCAACAATATTTTTTTCAATGTAAATGCAACAGGGGTATCCGTCAAAGTAGGTGCAACACAATGTTGCACGAAGCTGAAAACCACTAAAACCATTGTGATGGCTATTACCCGAAATGCGCTTGACATTTGGCCTAAAACTTAGTAGAATGTCTCAAGGTCTGTTTCTAAAAAGGGTAACGTGTTGCTGGCGGGCTCAGGTGGTAGAGCGTCGCATTGGTAGTGCGGAGGTCACGGGTCTGACCCTGTCGCCAGCTTATACAATTGAGATGACCGGTCAGGGTGTGGCTGCTCTTTTGCGGTAGTTTGCGGCGCACGCCTCTAAAGGGTGAAAGTCCCTAATCCGCCCTAGTAGTGGGAAGGATATAGCTCGAAGACAGCAAAATCCATCGTGAGGTGGAATCTGAAGGAAGTCGGATGGCAAATCTCCGGTCTGACGAATAGAAATCACATCAGCTATGGCTAAGGATAAGGTTGCTGACAAACTGAAGTCCAATAACTACCTGGAATTAGCTATGGTAAATGTGGCAGATAGGTGGGGAGAAAGAAACGTGGGGAAAATTGAGGGAGGTCTTGCCAGTAGAAACAGAGTAAGAAGTCATAGTAACAACGAATGGCAAGAAGTCAAAGCAAAAGTCATAGTACCATTACGGTTGCAAAACATAATGGGAAGGACTGAACTTTAGGAGGTGTTAGTAAATGAATGTAACCAATGATGGAGTTAAGGACAGACAACTTCTCATATAGAGGACTATCTGCAAATGGTATCTGCGGAACAGAAAGAGTATGAGAAGTGTCCGACCATCAGAGGATTACTGAAAAGAAACGACACCATCACAGACTTTTCAGACGGACGAACTGATGAAGAGATTTTCATCAAACGATAACCTTAACAAAGCGCAGTGGTAAAATCTAATAAAGGAGCAGGCGGAGTGATGGGATGAACGTAGATGAACTCTAGCGTTTTCTGAAACAACGGAAAGCGACTAAACAGCAGTTGATGGAAGGGAAATGTAAAACCCAATCCCTGTCCGAAGGGTGGAAATGAAAGAAACAAAGGGTGAGTTTAGGAAAACGGGGAGTGCCAACGGTTGTTGACAGAGTTTTTCAGCAGGCAATCGCACAGGTGCTAACTCCTACTTTACGAGAAACAGTTTTCTAGAAGACAGCCAGCGCGATTTCGTCCAAAACAGAAGGCACACGATGTACCTAAAAGAGGTGTCAGACAAACGTAAATGATGGATGTGTATATGTGGTAGATATGGATTTAGAGAAGTTCTTTGGACACAGTATGCCAAAGTAAGCTTATTGAAGTACTACACGAACCATCAGAGACGGAAGGGTTATATCTCTTATTTCTACAAGTATCTCAATGCAGGAGTGATAAGCAGAGGAGTATTTGAAAGGGACCGAGGAGTACTCGCAAGGTGGTCCACTTAGCCCGTTGCGTTAGCAACATAATGCTAAAATGAGCTAGAATGATGCGAAAGAGGAAGAGGACCATGCTGATATGCATGATGACTGTATGATATTTTGTAGAAGCAGAAAAGAGTGCAGAGAGAACCTTACGCAATATCACGCCATATATAGAAGGTAAACTGTTTCTTAAAGTAAACAAGGAGAAAAACCTGGTGTGAAACATAGCAAGGTCAAATACCTAGGGGTACAGCTTTATAGGTGGCAGTGGAATGCAGACTGAGGATGACACCAAAAGTCAGTAGCTAAGATGAAAGACAGAATAAGGGAACTGACAAAAAGAAGTAATGGATGGAGTAATTCACACAGGGCAATGAAACTGCTGCTTTATATACGTGATTTGTCAATTACTTTGGGCTTGTAGACATAAAGAGTATCCTTCTAGAATTGACGAATGGCTGAGACAAAACAAGGACAATCTACTGGAAACAATGGAAGAAAGTAGACTAAATTCAAAAAGAACTAAAGAAGTTAGTGTAGATGAAGAGAAAGTGATATGCGCAAAATATGCGAAATGGAAACTGGTATTGTGGTGGATACTTTGTATTACAGACTGCATTTAATCAAGAAACCCCGGTGAACTCGGCTATCCGACATTCTACAGAGAGTACTATATGAAAATATGTGAAAACTAAAGAACCGCCGTGTAAAATTTGAACGAGGTACCATGGTAGGTGGGAGGTCGGTAGATAAAAATAATTATCTACTCCCACCTGATTGTTAAAGATAATATATTCTTTTGTAAGTAAGTTTGCATGAAGCTTTTATGAATTTGATACTTGTATCCGACAGATAAAACTTTCTGAACAATAATCTAAAATTGAATAAGATAATTGACTGTAGAGGTTCTGTGGTAAAGTACAAGAGACACTTTTAACAAAATAACAGATATATTCGGTTAAATCACAGACAGGAGAAAAATAAGATGAACAAAAGGATTTAAGATATTTTGCGGTAATGGCTTTACCTATTTGTGCGATGTTTATTTACCCCTGCCTCGAAGTTGAGGCAAAGACAGTTAAATATGATGATAGTTTAGATAAGAACATAGAAAAGCTGTCAATAAGTATAATATTGTTTCTATGGATCAGGGTAAGTGAAATTGATTTTGGTGGAATGAAATCTCAATCTATTATAAATTATAAATTTAACATTAAGAAACAAATGGTTACAATGAAATAATATCAGGAGTATCAACTATTAAAAGAACACTAAGGTAAAAGCAGAATTATATAATTACCAAGCACTTTAAAACAGGTAAAGCAACATATAAAGAAAATGAGTCAACTGTTCATTTAAATGATGAGAGTGCCAAAACTTATGACATGACTCCTATTCAGACAGGTGAATAAGAAAATGTCTGATGATGAAAAAGTATTTATATGGTGATTTTATCAAGAACGGAACAAAAAGGGAAATTGCTCTGGGTAAGCTGGACATTTAAGACACAAAAATATAAAAGTAAGTATGAATGCAATACATTCTATAAATGATAAGAAAAACTTCCTGAGAAACTATATATAAAAATAGACGTGAATGGAAATAAATATTAAAAATATCAAGTTTTCAAAAATAAAGCATATACTGCCACTTTACATTTAAAACGTGTGTGTGGTGGCAGTGAAGTTTACTCTTTACGGCACCGCTTTCACGTAATTAATGCTTGACAATATCTTTTTCAATATGTTATAAATATTAACGTTCGTAGAGAACAAGCTGCCGAAGACAGCAGGTACATCAGTTAAGATGTGTAAGTGGAAACGCCTGCCGAGGGATGTAATTATTTTTAGGAATATTACGGTCTGAACTCGCAGTTTCAGGCTTTTTATTTGTGTATATTCACTAATTCATCTGACTTCAAGCAGTAAGGATATTACTAGAAACGCTCTATCCCAGCCTTTTAGGCTACAGGCGTTTCGAATGGAGGAAGATTATGCCTCAAAGTTGAAATCAAACAGCCAATAGTTGACGAGATTAAGGGACATGTTGAAAAAGCAAGCTCTATAGTATTAGCTGACTATCGTGGACTCACTGTTGAGCAGGACACAAAGCTCCGCAAGGAGTTAAGGGAGGCATGGAGTTGTACTAAGGTATACAAGAACACTTCTTAAAGCGTGCCTTTGAAGGAACTGATTTTTCACAGTTGATGTGGATTTGGAAGGACCTTCAGCTGTTGCATTTTCTTACGAGGATGCTACTGCGCTGCAAGAATTATGTCTAATTTTGCAAAAGCAGGCAAAAGAGCTTGAGATTAAGTCTGGCGTTGTAGAGGGAACTTACTATGACGCAAAGGGAATGAATGTTATTGCTACTATTCCTTCAAGAGAGGAGCTTTATTTTCAACTCCTTGGCAGCTTACAGTCACCTATTACCAACTTTGCTCGTGTTCTCAACCAGATTGCAGAGAAGCAGGGTAACGGAGCTGAAGCTAATTTTGTTATCAGATGGTCAAAAAGTATGACCGAAAAATCATTTAATTTTTAATGGAGGGTATAATATGACAACTCAGGAATTTATCGATGCCATTAAGGGCGATGAGCGTACTTGAATTAAAACGATCTCGTAAAGGCTTGGTGAGGAAGAATTTGGTGTATCTGCAGCAGCAGGTGGTTAGAAGTTGTGCAGCAGGCGCTGCGCAGCAGCAGCTGAAGAGAAGACTGAATTTGATGTAGAGCTTACAGAGGTAGGCGCAGAGAAGATTAAGGTTATCAAGGTTGCTCGTGAGCTTACAGGCCCTTGGTCTTAAGGAAGCTGGAAGCAGTTGAGGCTGCTCCAAAGGTAATCAAGCGAAGCTACTTAAGGAAGACGCTGAGTCTATCAAGGCTAAGCTTGAAGAGGCAGGAGCTCATGTTACACTCTAAGTAATCAGGTATTAAGATTATTAAGACAGGTATTGCGTAGTTGCAATATCTGTCTGGTTGATAATCATTGTAAAAATAGGTATAATAGAAGTATAACTAATAACTTTGATGAGGGACAATTATGGTATTAAAAAGATGTGGAGAATTACAGCCCCGGGATGGTTATAGCCAAGGATGTATACAAGAGCAGGTTTGCTTCTTATCACTCTCAGGAGAAGAGAGAGATAATGAAAGTATAGAAAAGCTCAAAAATAACGAAGTTTCTTTTTGTATTTGTTAAGGAAAAAGAAGGACTTTAGAAAAAGGCTTCTGCCAAAACCGGTGTCATATTCAGATGAAAGATACTCATACTATGAAAAAAGGTTCTGCAGAGTCCTGACTATAAGCTCTTTAGAGGTAAGTTCTCCTCGGAGTTGTCAAGTTAAGAGGTACATTGAACCGCATAGTGGACGGCAATCCGGATGCAGACTTAGAGACAACTGCAAAGAAGATAATGGGAGATTTGATTATGCCGGAAGGGAGCCTCCCATCTTTGACTTTACTTTCAAACTTACGCCGTTTTGACGATGTATGCGATGTACACAGCCTTAATGTTGCTCTGCTTGCAGGGCTTCTTGCAGAATGGCTCGGATGTTCTCCAAAGGAAATAGCACTTGCGCAGCAGTGCGGTCTCTACCGATGACATTGGAAAGCTTACGATTCCGTCTGAGATTATCACGAAGCCCGGTAAAGCTTACAGATGCGAAGAGTACGAAATCATATGTAATCATCCGGTAGCCGGGATATGAGATTCTTAAAGAGATGAATGCCAACCCTATAGTACTAAATGCTGCATTGCAGCATCACCAGAAGGTAGACGGAACAGGGTATCCAACCCCATTTAATCCTAAAAAAATCGATCCTTATGCAAGGTTGATTGCACTTGTTGATATTTACGATGCCATCACTTCCGAGAGACCTTACAGAGGTATGATTTGTCCGTTTAAGGTTATCAGGATGTTTGAAGATGAAGGTATACAGAAGTACGATGGCAGATGTAGTACGGTATTCTTAAAGCATATAGCAGATAATTTTCATAGGAACCAGAGTTGTCTTTAAATGATGGACGCGAAGCAAAGGTGTTAATGACCAATAAAGTATATTTGTCTAAGCTTCATGATTGTAGCGGGAAGTGATTTCATAGATTTGTCAAGGAGAAAAGATTTGTATATTGATGAAGTCATCTAAACTAATGTAAACGGGTGCTTGCAATATACAGCATTTTATGCTAGAATATACCTTGCGCTAAAAATGTGCAGGGTATTTTTATGAATACCTTAACTATTAAACTGATGTCTGTTTTATACTGATGGTGCCCCAAGGGGTATGGCAGGTAAACGCTGAAACAGGCAGAAGAAAACCATGGAGGTAGAAAAATGAGCGTTATTTCAATGAAACAGTTACTTGAAGCAGGTGTACACTTTCGGACACCAGACCAGAAGATGGAACCCTAAGATGGCTCCATACATCTATACCGAGAGAAACGGTATCCACATCATTGACTTGACAGAAGTCTGTAGGAATGGCTGATACAGCTTATGAGGCTATCAAGAACATCGTAGCTAATGGCGGAACCATCCTTTTGTTGGTACAAAGAAGCAGGCTCAGGAAGCAGTTATGATGAGGCTATTCGTTCAGGTATGTACTATGTAAATGAGAGATGGCTGGTGGTATGCTTACTAACTTTAAGACAATCAAGAGCCGTATCGCAAAGCTCAAAGAGGATGAGAAGATGAGTGAAGATGGTAGATTTGATGTACTTCCTAAGAAGGAAGTTATCCAGATAAAGAAGGCTTTGGGAGAAGCTTGAGAAGAACCTTGGCGGTATTAAGGAAAATGAAGAAGCTTCCTGACGCTATCTTCGTAGTGAGATCCCTAAGAAGGAAAGAATCTGTATTCAGGAAGCACATACACTTGATATTCCTGTTATCGGTATCGCTGATACTAACTGCGATCCCGATGAACTTACCTATGTAATTCCCGGTAATGATGATGCTATCAGAGCCGTAAAGCTCATCGTTGCTAAGATGGCAGGCGTGATGCTGTTATCGAGGCTAATCAGGGTGAGCAGGTTGGTGATGCAGCTCGAAGAAGTTGCAACAGAAGAATAATGTGATTAGTTATTTAGATAAAGATTAATAGGAGGAAGAGAAAATGGCAGCAATTACAGCAGCTATGGTTAAAGAGCTTTCGTGAAACAACAGGCTCAGGTATGATGGATTGCAAGAAGGCACTTGGTGCAACTGACGGAGATATGGATAAGGCAGTTGAATGGCTTAGGAGAAAAACGGTTTTATGAAGGCTGCTAAGAAGGGCTGAGAGAATTGCGGCTGAAGGTGTTTTCAGCAGCAGCAGTTGCAGAAGACGGAAAGAGTGCAGCAATTGTTGAAGTTAACCTGAGACTGATTTCGTTGCTAAGAATGAGAAGTTCACTACATTTGCTAATCAGGTAGCAGCTAAGGCTCTTAAGACAGCTGCAGCTGATATAGAGGCTTTCCTTGAGGAAGAGTTTGAGGCAGGAAAGTCTATAAAGACAGCTCTTACAGAGCAGATTGCAGTTATCGGTGAGAAGCATGAACATCAGAAGATTTGCAGTGCTTGTAGAGAATGATGGCTTTAGTTGAGTCACACATCCACGGCAGCAGAATTGGTGTACTTGTAGCTCTTTAAGACCAACGTAGTTAATGAGGCTATTAAAGAAGCTGTGCAAGAAACGTAGCTATGCAGATAGCAGCTATGCGCCCCACATACCTTAATAGAGATGCAGTTTCTGAAAGACATATCTTGACCCTATGAGTTAGAGATTCTAAGGCTCAGGCAGCAATGATCCCAAAGTTATCAGGTAAAGCCTGCTAACGTTCTTGAGAACATTCTTAAGGGACAGCTTAACAAGGAACTTAAGGAAATCTGCCTTGTTGACCAGGTATATGTTAAGGATAGAAGATGACAGTTCAGAAGCTACATCGATAGCGTAGCTAAGGCTGAGGGAGCAGACATGGCTCTTCACAGGTTTTGTCTCGTTTTGAGACTGGTGAAGGTCTTGAGAAGAAGAGCGAGAACTTTGCTGCTGAAGTTGCAGCTCAGATGGGCAACTAATTCTATAATTTAATTAGTAATACATAGGTCTCTGCAAATGTTGTGAGAGACTTTTAATTATACTGCTATTGTCAAATAACACTAATTTATACTACTATACTTGAAAGATAGTATCATCTTTGTTACACTGATATGGATAATAGGCTGGTTGTGGAAAAAGTTTTGGCTTGGATTTATTTAAAAGATTTTGGTGATTTTGTTGATAATATATGGATATTTGCCGATATTATTAGATGGTGATATTATTTTTAGGGAGGTGGACGCTATACTTGACTTGTTGAGGGATCAGATTATCTTTCAGGGAGAATTTGCTTTTAAGAATACTCTGGCAGGACTCTTGGGAGCTGCAATCGGCTTTTGAGAGAAAAGAACCGTAATAAGCTGGCGGGAGTGCGTACACACGCGATAGTGGCACTTGGAGCAGCTCTAATTATGGTAGTATCAAAAATATGGTTTTTATGATATGGATAAGTTTGATGCATCCAGAGTTGCTGCTCAGATAGTTAGTGGAGTAGGTTTCCTTGGTGCGGGAATTATATTTTGTAAGAAATAATAATTCGGTAAGCGGTCTTACAACTGTTGCAGGCATATAGGGCTACAGCCAGGATGGGAATGAGTATGGGTGCAGGACAGTACTTCATTGCTACCATAAGTACAGTGATGATTCTTGTAATGCAGGTAGTTTTCCATAGAGTGAGATTCTTGTCAAATGAGGCCTTTCAGGATAATCTAAGAGTTGTATTACAAAAATCAGATGGAGCAGTAAAAAGAGCTTGAAGAGTATATGACAAAAAGAAAAAATTGAGATTAGGTCTATTAAGATAACTAAGGGAGATGGCAACAATCTCAAGGTTGATTTTTGAACTGTTGTTCCCAGCAGGGCTACGACAGAACAGGCTTTTATAAACAGGGCTGGTAGAAAAAGAGAATATTGTGTCGGTTAGAGGATGAGAATAATACCCTCTATAAAAAGGGCTTTTAAAAGGCTAATTATAGGGTATTTATATTGTACTTTTGAATTTGATGATATATGTTTGTTTCAATCATTTTAGTTTTCTACATTATAGCAGATTTAGTTAAATGGTATAATTAATAGTAGAATGTATACTAAAAATATGACTAATTTATACATAAAAATTGATTAAAAATTATATTATAAAGTTATAATATACAATATAATTAAGTAATCATATAAGTTTTAAGAAAAGTGATTAATATTTATGGGTGAGGAGGAGTACAATGAAAACAAAACGTTTATTAGCTTTATTTCTGTCAATTGCAATGACTTGTACATTTGGGGCTTGTGGTAACTCTAATAAGGATTCTGCTCAGAAGAATTCGTCACAGAAGAGTGCAGAAAGCGTATCTGACACAAAAGATGGAAACGGTAGTTCATCTGTAAGAAGTCAGAAAGCTCCGCTGAAAATGATACGAATACAACACCGCTAAGGAAAACCTTGTATTTTTGCCGGACAGCAATGGGGACAATTGGTGACTGAATCCTATGTCTTCAAATTCTAATAACGGAATGGCATTAGCACAAGCAGGAAGTGCCAGGGAAATAGTATGGGAAACTCTATTTATGTATAATATGCTTGATGGCAAACTCTATGGGCTCCTTTGGTACGGACTATTCTTGGAATGCCGATAATACTGAGTTAACTGTTAATTTAAATAAAGATGCAAAATGGAGTGATGGAAGCTAGTGAAGCATCTGATGTAGTGGCAACGTTTGACGCACATATAAAAGTACGAAACGTTTGCAGGTGCAGACTATAAGCCGTATATTGAAAAAGGTAAAAGCTGTAAATGATAATACCGTAGTATTTGTTGCAGTTAAAGATAAAGGAAAAGCGGTCAACCCTTTTGAAAGTTCTTGACTTTATACCTAAAAATCTATATTATGCAGGAGAAGTACCTTAAGACTGTTGCAGACCGTAACGCAGGTAAGGCAAATGCAATAAAACAGGATAAAATGGAAGACCTTGTTAACACTGGTGCATATAAACCTTATTATTCTGATGACCAGAAGGTAGTACTAATTAGAAGGGATGATTATTGAGCCAGGCTAAATCTATGTGGGGGAAGCTACCTGCTCCAAAAATATCTAGCACACACAATATTTAGTGGAAATGATACAGGACTGGTTGCTCTTAAGGTTGGTGAAGTTGATGTTGCTCAAATGTTTGTCCCTGATGTACAGAATTTATGGTTAAAGGATAAACTACCTATATCTACTTATATTGAAGAAGCACCTTATGGTATTTGTGCAGCAATGCCAACAATATGGTTTAATACAAAGAAAGAAGGGTTGAATAAAAAAGAAATACGTAAGGCAATAGCTATGGCTGTGGATTTTGATCAAATTAATAAAGCAGCTATGACTGGTCAATCGCCTACTTTTGAAGAAGTTCCTAGAAGTGTAATGAATGCGACAGATGCGGAACAAGAGATGATAAATAAAGATAAGCTTAAATCATATCAGTTCGGTAGTGATATTGAAGGTGCCATTATTGGATAAAGCAGGCGTAATAGATAGTGATGGTGATGGAATTAGAGAGTATCCTAAAGGAAAAAAATCTTAGCTACAAAGCAGAATGCCCTGAGGGATGGTCGGATTGGAAATGCAACTCTTGAGATTATTGCGGCAGCAGGTAAAGAAATTGAATAAATATTGAGACATATTTTTCCAGATGCCCCTACTTATACAGAGGATTATACAACAGGAAACTTTGATATCGTAATGATGACACCTAATGGAACCGCAGCAATATCCTGTCCTTGGCAAAGATGTTTGGAACTGATGAGTTCAGAATTGAATAATCTTGATATTGTAAACTCAGAGGCAACTATGGAAAATGGGAAAACAAACGCGCAGATGAGTTGATAGCATTAATCCCAAATGAGAATGATAAAGCAAAAACTAAAAAGAATATTACACAGAACTATCGCAGATTTACTTGGATGAAGTGCCTTTTTTACCGCGATGTATAGACCTGCAGCGTTTCATATTGTTAATGAATCAGTGTGGACGAACTTCCCGCAAAAAGATGATGGAAAAAAATATTCCTCCATACGATTGTACAGATGGATATGGTGTGGCAGCACTTTACGATTTGACTTTGGTTGAGGAATAAATATCTTGGAAGCCGGTAGTGGGAACTACCGGTTTCTGCTTTTATAAAAGTATAAGGAAGGTGATCATAATTTGAAAGGATATAAAAAAATATTACTTAAATAAAGTAATCTGGCATCTTCTTACTTGTGGCAATAATACTTAACTTTACATTACCTCGAGTTAATGCCGGGTAATCCTGTTTCAGCTATAGCTACGCAGACAGCACAAGGATTAACAGATGCAACAGCTATACAAAAAGGTTTTATGCAGAATATGCAGAATCATTTGGAGTTAATAAAACCTATATATCAGCAATTTTTATTTGGATAGTAAATATAGTCTAAAGGGGATCTTGGTGTATCATTTAGTCAATATCCCAGAAAAGTAGGAGATATTATTAATAGTAGTATATGGTGGACAATAGCTTTACAATTACCGGCTATAATTGTTGGTTGGATTTTTAGGAAATGTGCTGGGAGCAATTGCCGCATATATTAGAAAAGGCTTTGATAAAATGATATTACCGCTTTTTTGTTCCTTAGCAATATACCGGCATTTGGAATGGCAGTTATCTTACTTTACGCTATTTGCAGTAAAACTACATTTGGCACCTACAAGTGGAGGATATGGATTTGATTTAATACCTAGTTTTAGTCCTACTTTCATATTATCGGTATTAGACCACTATAAATTACCATTCTTTTTCTATAGTACTTGTGACTATTGGGGACAAGTCTATTGGAATGCGGTCAATGTCAATATATGAGTTAAATGCAGATTATGTGAAATATAGCCGTTTCTAGGCATCAAGGACAGTAAGATAGTATGGTATGTTTTTAGAAATGCCATAGCTTCCACAGATAACAGGATTAGCTATGAGCTTAGGTACTATAGTGGGTGGGGCTTTAGTTGCGAGAGATAATTTTTCTTATCCGGGAATTGGAACAACACTTCTATCTGCTATAACAGGAAGGGACTATCCGCTTATATCCGCTTGCACTTTGATTATAACAATAATGGTGTTGGTTGCAAACCTTTTAGTGGAATTGCTATATGGTTTAATAGATCCAAGAATTAAGGCAAACACAATCTGATTAAGGATGGTGAAAATGAAAAATATATTAAAAACAGCTGACGAAATCATCTCACTTAAAAATAGGTTTTATAATCTCTTCTTCACATTATTAATTGTAATACTATATCCTTTAATAGTTTCAACCAATCAACTTGAGATGATAGGAAAAGGAATATTCTACAAGCCTGGAACTTATATTTGCGCTGTAGATACAGTAAAGCAAAGTATATCAAAAAGATAAAAAGCTATGTACTTAATATTGATGGGTCAATTAACAGACTTAGTACTATAATAAATAAAGAGACTAGAATTGATATGATTGCTCTGGCTTTGAGAAATATGGTGGTGTTGAAAAAGGCGTTATCTCTGATTCAGATGCAGATATTAGTAAGCTTTATAAATGCTTTGGCATGAACGGTATGACGTAAAAATACACAAAAAGGCTTTAATTGCAGCTAAAAAGTATTATGCACGATTAGATAAATCGCTTAAAAGAACTTCTAAATAAGCAAAATGTTATAATTGCAGAAAAGGATGAAGAAGGTAAATTAAGCGAACAGGCAGAAATTAGTGATGACATCTATGTAAATGTCACTGATGTACCGAATCGTAGGACTTTTTGGTTAGGTACAGATAATTTTGGAAGAGATGTACTAACTGAACTTATATATGCTATTGGTACTTCATTAAAGATTGGTTTGATAGCAGGAATAGTAGCAACCGGTATAGGACTAATTTTTGGGCTTTTTTGCAGGGTTTGTAGGAGGAATCGTTGATGATTTAATTATGTTTTATTACAAATCTTTTACTGTTATCCCTTCATTTATTATACTCATACTGATTTCTTACAGTGTTGGGCAGCAAGTAAGAGGTGTAGGTATAGTAGCTGTTATTATTGGGTTAACATCTTGGCCTTGGACAACAAGAAGTGTACGCTCACAGGTAATATCGTTACGTAATCGTGATCATGTAAATATGTCAAAGTTGTCTGGGCATGGTCTGATTAGAATTATTTTTGTGGATATTTTGCCTTATATGGCATCATATGTTGTCTATGGCATTTATATTGCAGATTTTCATCGGGAATTTTGGCTGAAGCTCAGCTTTCTATGTTGGGATTAGGACCTGCAACGACTACAACCGCAACACTTGGTCTGATGATGAATTGGGCTATGACATATACAGCGCATTTAAACGGATCTTGGTGGGCATATTTTCCTGTTATTTTTGCAATTGCTATAATATCATTTTCTCTTAATCTTATGAATACAGGCATGGATCAGGTATTCAATCCGACATTGAGAGAATAAGGAAGGAGAAAATAATGGGTAAAACTATTTTAGAAGTTATAGGATTGAGAACAAAGTATGTAACTCGCTCTCAAGAAGATGTTTATGCTGTCGATGAAGTATCATTTAAAATTGAGGAAGGCAAAACTCTTGGGATAGCAGGGGAGTCCGGATGTGGTAAGTCGACATTAGCACTTAGTTTAATGGGTTATTATTTCTCCATTACATTATATTAGTGGGAAAAATAATAGTTGATGGTAAAGATTTAACAGGTATGAAAACCAGATGAAGTTAGAAGACTAATGCTTGGAACAGAAATTGCATATATTCCTCAGGCAGTTTATGAATGCTCTAAATCCTACTCAAAAATAATTAAATTGATATGGGATGTAGTTCATACATATGACAAAAACTAAGACTAAAACTGAAGTAAGAAAAATGGCTGTAGAGAGATTTGAATCGTTAGGACTACCGGAAGAAGTTTTTAGATAAATATTCAGTTGAATTGTCTGGTGGTATGAAACAGAGAACTGTCATTGCAGTATCAACAATATTGAACTTAAGGTTTTAATTGCAGATGAGCCTTCATCAGCCTTAGATGTATCAAGTCAGAAGTTAGGTTATCAAAATGTTAAGATGAGCTGATGTCAAAGGGTTATATAAAAACGATGATATTTATTACCTATGAATTACCTTTATTATACAATGTCACAGATGATATTTTGGTTATGTATGCTGGACAAATTGTTGAAAAAGCAAAGGCAAAAAGACATGGTTTTTTGATCCTATACATCCTTATGCAAAAAGGCTTAATGGATTCTATTCTTGTACCGGAATCAGGTACGAGAGAAGAAACTAAGGGCTATTCCGGGAACACCTCCTAATCTGAAAAATCCACCAAAAGGCTGTGCATTTGCTGAAAGGTGTCGTTATGTACTTCCACAGTGTCATATTGTTAGACCCAATATGGTAGAAACCGGCAATGGGCGTTGTTATCGCTGCCTGTTAAATGAAAATGAATTAAAGGAGGTGTAAGGAAAATGACAAATGATATATAAGTCCTGTATCAGCGGTAAGGGAGTTACCAAGATATTTGGGATAGGGAATAAAATGCAATATAGCTGTAGACTCATGTTGACTTTGAATTTAGACAAGGAGAAGTAGTTTCTATAGTTGGAGAATCAGGAAGTGGTAAGACAACTCTTTTAAAATGATATTAGGAATACTAGGTTCAAGTGAAGGTGAATTTTTATTTGATGGAAAAACCTAGATCTTACTACAGGAAAGAAGAGGAGAGAATATTGGAAAAATATACAAGTTGTATTTCAGATCCATTTGCATCATTTAATATGTTTATTAAAGTAGATTCAGTGTTGAGAGATCAGATAATCTAAAAGGAAATAAAACACATTACAAATGATGAAAAAGAAAGCTTATGGAAGATGCTTGTAGCTTTGTGAATTTAAAATATGAAGAACTATATAACAAGTATCCTTTTGAATTATCAGGTGGTCAGATGCAAAGATTAATGATTGCGCGTATATTTTTTATTAAAAACCAAGAATTCTGATGGCTGATGAGCCCACATCAATGGTTGACGCCTGCTCACGAGCAACCATATTGGATATGCTATTGAAAACTTAGAGATGAAACCAAGATGACCATCGTATTTATTACCCACGATATAGGTTTAGCATATTATATTTCTTGATACAATTTATAATTATGGAGCATGGCAAATTTGTTGAAAAAGGTTTAGCAAATAATGTAATACTAAACCCTCAGGAATCATATACAAAACGTCTAATAAGTGATGTGCCTAAGCTCCATGAAGAATGGGATATTTTATGTCTTGATATCTGCAGAAGATGATATCTGAAGGGAGGATTTGCGTTGTTGATTTGGAGTTATACCAAATAATTTTTATAAGTTTTTAATAAAGTGACTCACAGTCCGAAAAACCTGTTTCACATGCAATACAGTTTAACGATTTACTTGTAAATAGGACTAAGTCCTGAGCTTTGCTTATACGAATATATTCAATATACTCTTTACAACTACGCCCTGTCTGTTGTTTTGAAAAGAGGCGGGAAAATGTTGAATAACTCATATTACATTGTTTAGCAAGGCTTGGGATAGCGATGGATTCGCACGAATGATTTGATATATATTCAAGCACTTTAAATATTTCAGAGCAGTTATTGCTTTTGTTTAATGATGGTGTTGAGATTAATGTCCTCTTTCTCCCAAAAACCGCAGTATTGTAACCAACAAAGTAGCTATTTGGGCATATGGATAAAGTCAAAATAAAAATATATTTTTTTCTGCTTCTGCCTCAGAAATAATATTATCAATTGTACTCTTCAAAAAGAGCTGATTGATATCTGATGCAGAAAGATATATTGGTAAAGAATCCATAGGCATAGCCCTACTAAATAAAGCATGTATCAATGTAGCGGCTTTGGTAGAAAAATTTAACTTTAGTATGATTAAATTTGATAACACCATAGCGAATATGACCTGTAAAATTTGGAATAGAAACTATGTATAACTCTTGGCATAATTACCAAAGAATCACCAGGGTTAAGTGAATAGGGGAACGTTATCACATTCAACAGTTATGTGTCCCTTCATAAATATACAAGAATTCCACATAATTGTGCCAATGTGCTCTGTAGGTGACGCTATCAATATTACTATCAAACATAAATATATCAAACGGTGTTTCAAGTATATCGGTATCTTCAAAAATGCCAAATTTAAGACCCTCCTTAACTAATGAATGCACATATTATATCATAAAAGGAGTTATTAGAAAAGATATACAAATGACAATATATATGAAGAATACTTCAGGAGGGAAAAATGAACATACAATATTTGAACGAAAAATTGGAAATTAAGAGAAAGAAACGCTGAAGATCACTTAGAAACGAAAGTTCCCGGTTCAGTGTATCAGACGTATTTGGAGATGGATTGAATGAAAGACCCTTACTATAGGGCACAGGAAAACGATGCTCTAAAAATGATGGAACAAGACTATGAGTTTAGTACTGTATTTTCACCTGATGAAGAACTTTTTAGATATCCTTACATATCAATCGTTTTTGAAGGTCTTGATACTTTGGCAGATATTTGGCTAAATGGCAAACATTTGGGATATGCTAATAATATGCACAGAAGCTGGGAATATGAGGTGAAGTCTGTCTTAAAAAGAAGAAAAATAATGAACTTAAAATACTATTTTATTCTCCCTACAAATTACATAAAAGAAATGGATAGTAGAGATGGATTTTGGCCTATACCCACAGAGGCAATGAGAGGGACACCGCATATTCGCAAATCACAGTGTATGTTTGGATGGGACTGGGGGCCAAGGTTACCTGATATAGGGATTTTTAGGGAAATTAAGCTTATTGGATGTGATACAGAGCGATTAGACAGTGTATATATAAGACAGAAACACCAACAAGGAGAGGTTAAACTTAGTATAGATATTCAAAGTAAAATGTGATGGATAGCAGATTTCCTTTTATATTTTGGTAAAGACGAAGAGCAATTATGTACCAGACAAACAGCCATTAAGATTAAGATATTGGATCCAAGTAGTGTGCTTGTTAATGTCATGAGAGGTAAACGATGCAATAAAGTACCTGAAATAGATATTAACCACCCAGAACTATGGTGGCCAAATGGATTAGGGGAGCAAACCATTATATACAGTGATAGTCGAACTCTTAAAGAATGGAGTAGTAGTAGATACATTTAAGAAGAGGATTGGACTTCGTACGCTTACTGTACGTAGAGAGAAAGATAAGTATGGAGAAAGTTTTGCACAAGAGGTTAATGGAGTAAGATATTTTGCGATGGGAGCTGACTATATACCTGAAGATTGTATATTGAGCAGGATTAATAGAGAGCGAACTAGAGAACTGCTACAACACGCAGTAAGCGCTAATCATAATAGTATAAGAGTATGGGGTGGAGGATATTATCCTAATGATTTTTTCTGGGATATTTGCGATGAACTTGGGCTTGTAGTATGGATAGATTTTATGTTTGCCTGTGGAGTTTATAGATTATGTGATGATGAATTTGAGCAAAACCTGATAGAGGAATTTATTCAAAATATAAAAAGAATTCGCAATCACCCTTTGTTTAGGACTTGTGCGGAAATAATGAAATGGAGAGTTTTTTATTGTGCGAATATCTTGGGGTTTGATGTAGATAAGGAATTTGCAGCTGATTATATAAAGTCTGATGAATATATTATACCAAAGCTAGTAAAACAATATGATCCGGAAACTTTTACTGGCCTTCAAGTCCTTCCCTCGGGAGGAGGATTTAAGGATACTAATAGTCCGATAGAGGAGATGTACATTACTGGATGTATGGCACGGAAATAAGCCATTTACTGAATATAGAAAGTTTTAAATTTCTGTTACCTTTTCGGAGTTTGATTCCAGTCATTTCGGAGTTTTCGAACTATTGAGTCTTTACAGAACGAGGATAGGAATGTATTCTCATTGGTTATGGAAAAACACCAGAGAAATGCAGCTGCAAATGGCAAAGATAATGAACTATATGGAACAAACATACCTATATCCAACAAATTTTTGAAATTCTTCTTTATGCCTCTCAACTTTTGCTAGGCTGAAGCAATTAAATATGGAGTTGAACATTTTAGAAGAAACCGTGGTAGTATGTATGGGTACTATAATTCTAGCAGCTGAATGACTGCTGGCCTGTTGCGATCATGGTCTCTATTGATTATTATGGCAGATGGAAAGCACTTCACTATTATGAAAAGCGGTTTTTTGCCCCATTATTACTATCTTGTGAGGAAGAAGGTGCACTTTCTCAAGATCCGAATCCTAATGCAGAACCATATGCACTTAAGAAATCAATTAAACTATGCGTTACTAATGATACAATGGCAAATAAGGAAAAAGTAACTGTGAAATGGGAATTAAGAGATAATACCTCTGGAATATTAAGGAGGGTGAGAAAGAAGTTAGTAGTTGATGCAATGAGTTGTACCTGGTTAGAACAGGAGAATTTTGATGATGCGGATGAGTATAATAGCTATATAAGCTATAGGCTTGTCAAAAAGGGTGAGGAAAGTAAGCAGGAAGTGTGATATTTACAGTACCGGAAGTTCTTTAAGTTTTTAGATCCAAACCCTACAAGTATTTGTTGAACAAGATGAAATAGTTGTTGTTGCAGAAAAACTATGCAAAGTCTGTTGAAATACGTAATGAAGATGACAACCTACTTTTATCTGATAATTTCTGACTTGAATGCAGGAGAAAAAGCGTGTAAAAATACTAAGGGCAAGTCGGATAAACTAAAGGTAAGAAGTGTTTTTGATATACATTAGTCTAAAGACTTGATATGAAGCTTGTGGGGAAGCTCTCACGGCTTTTTGCTGTTTATAAATTATTAAAATAGCAAATAAGTCAAAATGAATGAACAATAACCTTATCTCTATTGACTTGACATCAGCATTTGGATATATAGTCCCATCTTTTGACACTTGGTAGATCGAAAAGGCTCTAAAACCCTTTTATAATCAGGGTTTTAGAGTCCTTTATATATGCATTTGACATAAGTATAGTTGGCTTTAATTAAAAAGAAAGTAGAGTTTTGAGGTTGGAAGGAAGTGTCAAACTCCGATAACAAATAGCACCTGTATATGGTAATGTTTACATAGAACACTTTGGACTTCGTTTCGTTGTAATGGTGAATTGTGGGAATTCAATTGAAATAAGTAATACTAATGTTGTATATTTACTAAGTAGACTAACTTAAAATAAGGAGAAAAATCTATGGTTGATACAAAGACAGTTACTTGCTCATTTACTTTAGATAGAGAAACATATGATGCATATAAAAATATTGTGACTAAAAACTCATGAAAACGTAAAAGGTAATCTTTTTAAAATATATGAAGGATGTAATACGTTTTGAAATACCCAATAAAGATACAATTGATGCGATTAAAGAAGTGGAAGCTATGAAGAAAGATAATTCCATTGGTAAAGCATATACAGATGTTGATAGGATGATGGAGGAACCCCTCAGATGAAATATACAATAAGGCCTACTGCGAAGATATGTTTCCCATTTGCAATTTCAATTAAGAAGTTGCAATGGGATTTTTACCGATTATAAACGAGAAAGTAGAGAACATTGTTGAATTTATGAAAGTGAGTTTTAAATGTTTGATTGTTATATATTTTAACTGATGGAATCAGTAAAGTCTATAGGTAAAAGTATGATATATAGAATTAGTAAAATCCACAGTTAAAGATATGGAGTATGGAAAAAGTAAAATCCATACTATTGCGAACTTTACTTTTTTTCAAATAACAAAGTTGGATAATTATTTTATATTGGTATTGAATGATTTGAAGTAAATAAAGCATAATGTCTCATGAGCAATTAACTCCTTTGTGGTTATGTTGGTTTGACGATTAACATTATACCTTATAAAATGGGGAATTGCTTTTTATTTGCAAAACTCCTGAAAATAAAGATTTTATAAGAAAAACAAGGGGTGTCTTTTGACACTACCATAGAAAAAGAAGGAAGGAAAAAGAAATGGAAAAAGAGAGGAATTAAAATTTTTGAGATTTTTCTTATAAGTAGCTTGGTGCTGAATATTTTTCAAATACAAAAATATTGAGTTCAAATCGAAATATGAAGAATGCTCGGCAGAATTTAGTCCAACATATAAATATTTGGATTCACTAACAATAGATTCATTTGAGAGAGAGGTAAACTCTGGAAGAAGGATTATAATTTATATAGGACGACCAGATTGTAATGATTGCATAGTGTTTGAGAAAAGGTAAATGTGTTTTCAAATGTAGAATGGGGAAAAAGATGGTTTGCCAGTGGAAAAAAATTGTTGAATTTGGCTCAAAAAGAATGATATAATATAATCATAATTTGTGGAAAACTAAAAAGAGGAGGATTAAAAATAATGATTAAAAAAATTGCTATTATACCATATGTAACTAATGGAAGAAATTGCAGGTTGGATGTGATGGACATCTTAATATTTTTTAAAAAGAGAAGTACTGTATTAAAAGAAAATTTGCAGTCCGCACTTGCATCAAAAATCAGGAAGTGGAAGTAGTTATTGATGTTAATCACGGAGATTTACAATTTCTAAAACGTGAAGGAGTAAAACTTGTTTTTGATTCCAGAAGATATTGCAAGTTATATGGACTATAGCGGTATTAATATGGAAGAATGTTTTTAAGTTAACACACGATGAATATGAAAACGGAAATGTAGATAGAATTGTGAAATATAGAGAAAAAAATTGAAAAAAATGGTCGTTATAGTGGCTCAGTTGTCAAGACAAAAATCTAAGATTTTTATAATGAACTGATATAGTTGATAAGTAACAGGGAACATGGGGAGGATAGTAGAATACTCCCCAAATCCATATATGCATTAAGCTGCATACGGCAAAAGCGATGGTGTGAAATTTTTTCTGTAAATTCAGATATTCTATGATAATTGATGTGGCTTGACGGCAGTTTTCTGGGATAATCAAAGTTCTTTAGGGTTTGCCAATCTATTTTTAGGGTTTGTCGATAGGGTCTGGCATTAAAAAGCATAGTATTTTAGGGTTCTTCGATAGGGTCTGGCTTTTAGGGTCTTTCGTGAGGGTCTTTTATGAGGGTCTGGCTGGGTAGCCAGACCTTTTATTAAATTAAACTATATTTCATCGGGGAATGAGATGTGATTGCTGTCCAGAATCTCCTGTAGGGTCTGAATGTATTGGTTCTTGCGTTGAATCTCTATCCAGTTTCCGTGACAGAGAGAGTCTGCTTCTTCTAGTTCTTGACGTGTTATTACGTAGTCAAGCCATTTAAGGCAAGTGTGGTTTTTGCTAATTGCACAGTAGTTTTCCATGTGGTTTCCTCCTAAAAATCATCTTCTTCATAATAAGCTACAGGGTTATAATCAGTGATTCCATTAAGCACCGGTGTTTGTCTGGTTGCAAAAAGAAATCTGTTGCGAAAGTGTTCAAAGTTGCGGGAGCTTTTGTATGTCTGAATCAATTCTTTTAATTCATTCCGTGCAAGGAGTGGATTTCCGCCGTTTCGCGAATTAAACTGTACGTACATCTCTTTTAAGTCTCGAAAATCTTTCAAGTTTGGATCAATTCGAAAGAGAGCACTTTCGCACCTTGAAAACTGTAGATATTTTAGGCTGTTTTAGCAGTACGCCACCCTTGACAGCACAACAAGAACTGCTGAAGGTCGTTACCGACGGCGAAGATGATGAGAACAGTTAGTACTTCTCCGTCGCTTACAGCAGTGTAGCAGTTCTTTTATGAGCCATCAAGGGCAAGCTCTTGCGCGGTGGCTGTTTTCTTACCTCTGGCTCAGAATCTAAGAACAGTTAGAGCCTTTGGCCTGTTGCAATTCCAGTATTCGTTGTTGCCCTAGGAATATTAGTAGCTGCCATTTACCAGGCATGTTAGAAGCACCTTCGAGTTTGTCTACTTTGTTTAACACTTTATAGCCAGCATGTTCATGTGGGCGAAGGAAGTTGTAGTAGGTGGCCCCAAGGGATAGGTCATAGTTGGCACCGTCGATGTTATCAAATCCGTTGGATGGTCTGTAAGACTGTTTATAAGTTCGGTTGAGTCTCTCAATCATCTGTTTATAAGGACGGAACGCTTTGGAGACAGCATCGTCGTTGGTAAGTCCAATAACCTGAGTGATATCAAAGTTTATTTTACCTTTGGATTGAATAAAGAACTGTTGTGCAGCAAGAGGATATGCACTGTATCCATCGGCGATAAATTTGAAGTTTTTAGGTAACTCTTTAAAGTGTTTGAATGCCATACGCATTGACTTGATACAAGGTCCAACACCACGATTGTCGGATATCCGGTAACCGATGATGGAACGTTTGGCGGCATCCATGATGAACCAGATATAGCCTTTAATTCCACGAATCTTAATGTAGGTTTCATCAGCAGTAAAAACGGAGCCGGCTTGATAATCATAGTTATCAACGAAAGGTTTAACACAAACGGCTGCTGTTTTAAGATAATTAGCCACCTGTTGATGGGATATTTTAATTCCATGAATTTCGTGTAATGCATGAGCTGTTTTTCGCAGTGACAAACCAAGGTTGACTTTGTAGGAAAGACAGAGTCCCATTAAGATGTTGGTCGAACTTGGAGAACTTAAGTGATGAAGCGTTTTAGGTAAGCTGTTTAAGTCCATCTTAAAGAAATCTATCTGGAATTCACGATAGATGTAGTGGAGCTTATATTTATACTTATCTTCTTGTGGATGTTCTTTTTACCTTTCTAAGATTGTGTAGGAAGTAAGAACACCTGGGATTCTTACATTTATGAATGATAAAGTGTTTACGATTCTTTACAGGCTCAAGGATATGAGAACAATGAGGGCAACGAAGCTTATGAGTTTTAGAGAATCTGTTATCTTCAGATGGAGAGTGGAGATTAAGACAGACCTTGCAACGAATCTGTGATTTTTCTTACAATCATTCCAAGTGAGATAAGGTTGTGGTGCATTACAGATAGGGCATGTGCACTCCTCAGGGATGTCACATTCAACTCTACGAAATGTAGGTTTAATGGTTTTTACCATAGCATTTTTTTCGTAGTAAGGAATAAGATCATTCCACTTCCAGTCCTGTTCGTAGGATATAATTCTAGGGAGTTCATCAACCTTGAATTTTGGTACTTTGGAGAGTGAGAATCATCGAAGGGCCCACTGCTTGAGTGGAATATATCTACAGATGAAATTTAAAAAGTGGTGAATTGCAAAAAGTAACTTCCACCCCTAAGTATAAATTTTATATTTTAGCTACGGTATGGAAATTATTTTTTTACAAATTTTTGTATAAATTAAGGCTAGATGTATACATTATCTGAAAAAAATGTTATACTCAGCCTTGCAGGAAGAACGTGACCTAATTTTTTTCTATGGCAAAACAGGAGTCGAGTTTTTCTTTCCGAAACTAGGAATAAGTAAAATCCATCCTTTATACATATGAGCTAGAAGTTCATCCTTTAACCGGTGATTTCCTTTTTATTTTTCCTAAGAGCTTAGGGGTTAGGGTAATTTCATCCGGTGAAATTTTTGAATACCTAACTCTTTTTATATTTTTTTGCCGTATTGAAATGCAAAAATATCATAAGTCCTTCCCTTCCTGCACTCTTTATCAACTTTCAAAGCTTGGCTTTTATTTTTTCTTGGACACATTCTTACAGTACGTGGTATGTCAATGTTTCTGGCAGAAAAACAGACTGTTGTTTATATATTTCTAGAGAGTCCTGTCGGAAACCATGATTTCATCAGAATGGTTGACTGTTATATGTCTTATGGATTGTCCTTTTAACAGAAGGGACTTACAATGCCGTCTATATATTCCTTTCAGTTTGTATATAAAAATCCCTGACCTGATGAATCTAACCCAATATATATTTTTAACTCATGGAATCAGTAAAGTCCAAAGGTAAAAGTATGATATATAGAATTAGTAAAATTCACAGTTAAAGAGATGAGTATGGAAAAAGTAAAATCCATACTAATGTGGAATTTACTTTTTCAAATAACACCTTTTTAAAGGGATTTTTGTATTTATACTTGTGCTATACTATCTGAGGAGAATGATACTATCGTATAAAATTAAAGTAGCTTATCTTTATTTAGAGATGAGAAATAGTGATTAAATTGATATTATAAAATCTGCAAAAATTGGGAGAAAACCATTGAGAAAACTACTAATTTACATCCGTGATTACAAACTCGAAAGCATACTAGGACCTCTTTTAAGCTCTTAGAGGCCTAGCCTTGACCTCATAGTGCCACTTGTAATGGCATATATCATAGATAAGGGAATAGGGAAGATGATAAGGGGACTTATAGTGAGGCTCTGCCTTTTTGCTTGTTGGACTGGGCTTTGTGGGGCTTACATTTTCGATAACAGCCCAGTTTTTGCTGCAAAAGCAAGTGTGGGATTTATCAAACAGGTAAAACACGCTGTATTTGCACATATTCAAAAAGCTTTCATTTCTCAGATATAGACAGGGTTGGTCCAATACACTGATAACAAGGCTTACAAGTGATATGAACCAGATTCAGACCGGTGTTAACCTTACACTGAGACTCTATTCTTCGATCCCCTTTATCGTAGCCGGTGCAGTGGTTATGGCATTTACCATAGATGTAGAAATTGGTATTCTATTTTGTAATTACCATAATTTAGTACTGTCACTTGTGATATTTTGGAGTATGTACTGGTGTATTCCTAAGTACAGAGGATGTGCAGAGTGCGCTTGATAAGGTGCTTGGCAAGACTAGAGAGAACCTTACCGAGTGAGAGTTATAAGAGCATTTTGTAAGGAAGATGA
>BNJV01000618.1_pt1 | contig 72094 bp, 101 predicted proteins | sample 8540591 | NCBI WGS metagenome assembly BNJV01 (sample SAMD00202457, study PRJDB9452) | human saliva metagenome | host: Homo sapiens
ACAAGGGCAAGCAAGAGACCATATATCAGAGAGAGAGAACAGAGAGAGAGAGAGAGAGAGAGAGAGAGAGAGAGAGAGAGAGAGAGAGAGAGAGAGAGAGATATATATATATATATATATATATATATATCAGCAAGCGCGCGCTGGCAGCAGCAAGCGCAAGGCCGTAATACCCAGAAACGGGTAACACAGGCTGATGGGTCAGCACAGGGGATTCATTTCAGAGCACAAGGAGGTCTGTGGAGTTGTCGCAATGAGTAGAACCAGACCAAGGCAGAATGTTAGCAAGAATCCCAAGTCTGAATGGTCCGGAACTTATTTCAAAGATGGATGTGTCTGGGAAAGACTGCAAAATGGAAATAAAGATTGGCGACCCCTGCCATGATCGAGGAATACAGGTGTCCGAAAGCCTGCTACCTGCCCAGCCTGGACAATGGAATATCTTCTATTAGTTATTTACCTTTTGTGCTAGAGAGAAAGATTGTGGACACTGCCAACGCCGACTCTTTTTGTCTTGAAGGTTCATTTGCTGCAAAAGACAATCAACCTGGAAGAAATACAGTGAGATGCAGCAGGATGTAGTGGAAAAGTTCTTCCTTTAATTACAAAACTGTTAACGCCAACTGCCAATAGACTCTTTAAGGTCTTAAAGTGCTTATAGTTTCTCCTCTTTATTATAAATACTCCACTGGTTTCTTTTGAATCTGTCGTACTATGAAAAGAGGGCTTGGTCTCAGGAAAATTCTACTCTTTCAGAGTTACTCCTCGTCTATTTCTGTAAAGGATTTGACCTCATCTAATCCTGCACCATATTCATGAACTTGTCAACCAATTCTTTTCTCCATCCCATAAGGTCTATCATCCTTTTTCTCCTCACATGGAAGCCTCTTCTTTAGGCTTTGTAAACTGTCCCTGTTATAGCGGTAACGTCTTTTTCATATTCGTACCAAGAGAACTCACGAGCACCGACGTATCTCGGGAGCACCAACTTTTCTCTGTATCTTACATTGAAATAGCAACATAGCTAAAACTCGCAGTTGTAGTTTTCCTGAACCTGTCTATGCCACTGCCACCAGACTCTGTGTTACCTTCGCATCGTAAAACCACACCACGAAGGAGACGCTGCGCAAGTCTTTCAAAAGCATAAGGATTTGCGGCGATTTGTACGGCATATCTATCTGCCTCTCCACTTTCTTTCTGTAGTATCGTCACCAGTTCCAAACTCTCTTCCGACTCTGGAAAACCCCGTTAGATCTTTTCGTCAACACCATTTACGTTTTAACCAAAGATTTATTCCTGCTGTAAGTGTGACCATACTCCTTGCTTACTACTAAGAACTGCTCCAGTAGTTTTTAGATAAGTTCGTGCCCATGCCAATTGATACCAACCTCAGTTAGTGATTGTGCATCCATCTATAACTTCAGAAGATAAATTTGTTAGAGAGATAACCTTATTGTATATCTCTTGATTTGTACCTGAACCGTTTTAAACAATCCAAAGCTCTTAAGGTAGGTTCAAAGAAATGTTTATAGTTCGGACAGTCTTCTTTTTATTCATAGCATTTTATTCTACTCATTTTATGATTCGGTATTGAATTCACAAACTTACAAAACATTGAAATATACAAATAACCTATTGTATCTTATGTGTTTACTCAACTGATATTAGTAGTCTCTTTATAATAGATGTCCCTTTTTCTTAATAAAGAAGAGTTAAGATCTAAATATACTGAATTAAATTTAGATCGATCTAATTGATTATTAAGCTCGGCAAACAGGTTACCTTTGCCCGCCACAGCCGCAACTTTTAGCGTCATCCAACGATTTTAGTGCAAGAAATGGCGTTATCCCTTGCTCAGAACCATTGCGGGTGGTTTTCGTGAAGAAATAGAACGCGCTTCTAAACACCACAAAAACGATATGGAGCAATCCAACAAAGCGACAGGATGCTCGCGAATATTGGTCATATCTGAGAATTGGGCGATACAGCAGCCGAGGATATAGCAACGGTGCCACGTGAGACACCATGAGGTACTACCGGAAAGGATTCCGCTGACTATTCCCAGCACTGTCTGAGGAAAAGCACAGGTGATAATGTATCTGACAGCCCACTTTAGCTGAGACTTGAAACCGCCTCATGTGAATGATTTGCACACCTCTATTAAATAACCCAAGGAGGAGGAAGGACAAGTGACCAGCAGAATGCATTGAGACTTATAGCTACAAAGACAGATCTAAGTAGTGTCCAGTGAGGTTAACTTTGAATGGATTATCTGATGAGTACATTTGAGTGTTGATAAAATCGATGATGTGTTTGATATAGAAGAGATTTATTAAATAGCAATATTCACAAAGGGAAGGGTTGTTTTGAGTAAATTGGTAATATGAAGGACGGTGCGAAGAAACATTGATGGCCCTGATATTGACTTTGGTGATATCCTTTGATGAAAGATACCGTGATTTAACCTTTGATTAGCGAACATTGAAAATTTGAGAAGAGCCGAATAAGACAACCGATATCGACTTTCGAATCGTCCATCACGTACTTATAGCGGACCCCAACGATGCCATCTGGAAGGTAACAGATATACGTGTGATTGCATACTGTTGATAAATGGAAGATGATTAAATGTTGAATGGATATATGTCCAGAAACAGATTTGAAAGACTTTTCAACTCCCAATATGTTTTGAAGGAAAGAATACACTGAAGAAGACCTGAAGGCATTGCTTGTTAAGGTCTTTAGCTGGGAAAGAGTGTTGTATTGTGGTGTAAAAATAGTAAAGAGTAAATCTCAGTCCCTACACCCAGGAATCAACCGGACCTGGCGACACCAGACCTGACAGAGATGAGTAATCGTTAGTGAGGCTACGAGGAAATTTCTGAATATCTATCCAAACTCTAATTATGATGCAGCTGAGAACTTCGAATAATGAATCAGAGACGAGTTGCGTGAAACGGTTTAAAGAAGAAAGATATAATCATTACCGTTCACTGCCAACCAAAGGGTCTGAACTGTAAACCTGTTCAGCTGTTTATAATGCCAACTTAATTTCATCATATTTCAAATGCCACTGCAGCGAATGATGATGTCAAGAATCTCTGTAACTTGAACTGACGACCAACAAATACTTTTCCTGCCAGAAACTTGGCAGTTTGCCCCTGATACCGTAGCGAGTACCAGTCGCAGTGTCTACTTCGATGATTTTACCACCATCCTCAACCATTACAAACCTCGACGTCTGGTCGTTACCGGTATGGAGGACACGCCGGTTGACAATCCAAGCCTAGTCTGTCCTTTATCTTATAGCTGAGACTGAATGTCTGCCGCCCGCCTCATCAGTACGAACCAGACTCCCTCAAGGGCTCACCCACATACCATCACATCTCCTTCTAGTTGAGGCCAACATCTATAATATCAACATGTTGTTGTAATGATATCTGAGAACTCGTGATGGGAGCAAAGAAGAGGGTAGAGTCTGGGACAGCCGGCTACCTTGCACACCATGACAGGGAGCTCAGCCTCATTAGTAATGCCACCACTGCCTGCAGTCCATAGCCTAGGCGCATTGTTTTGAGCGACTTCACGCCAACCCGCCCTCTGCGAATCTTTTTTTCATTCCTGAAAGCTGCGTGCGCAGAAGGACGGACCCCAGCACCTGTGGGGGCTTTTGAAGTCTGTTCTGCACACTCAAATACTGATTAGGGTTGATACCACGCCCCGGTTTTGGTAAAAGCCACACTCAAACGTCAGAGTTTCAGCCCTGAACAGCTTCCGAGATATCAAAGAATATCACGCTTTCCCAACATGCGGGCAGAAGGAAGGATCAGACTGAATATGTAATCGAATTGTAGCCAGCAGTGTGTTGCAATATCAATATAATTAACTGTATGGTTTGAATACACTACAGCCATTTCACAACATTACTGGCGAAGAAAATTTATATTTTTTCCGTCCTGGCAATTAGACATCTTTGAGTTTTTCCTCTGCGTATAAAATGGCAATCCATATTATTTCACCAGGTTTTAAACCTTTCCACCGTCAGAAGAACGTTAGCGTGATTGTACGCCCGCTACGTCATCATCACCAGCTCAGTCTGTAATCGCCTGTAGCTGTTCATATCAACAGGGCGTCTTCAAGCCAAGATACCAAGATAGGATTAATAATAAGCCATTCGCTGATATCAATTTTATTACCACTGCCTGAATATCGTCCAAATTTCTAAATTCAGAAGATCAGTTGATGACAAGGTGCTCTATCGCTTTAAAGTCTTATTATCTGATGAAGCCAAGGCCCAGCACAAGTCTTTCATCCGTTAGCTGACTAATGAATTGCGGTTTCATCCAGTTTTAAACCTGTTTAACAATTTGGCAAGCTACTTCCGTGTTCATGCCCTTGTACAGTTCACAAGCCTAGAATGGAAGCCAAAACGCACAAGGATGAGACTGAGGTCATCACTATATCTATAGCCAGCACGTACAGATACCATCTGCGGTAGGTAATCTAAGCCCACATAAAAGAGCTTAGCTGGAAGGCTGGAAGGGCAAAACCTGATGCCTCATACTCCCATGCACCCACGTGTGATAGGGTTGGGAGCACACCAGTTTATCAGTTTGAGTTGAGGACCACTGCAACCACCCGCACTCATGAAGGTGTTGGCCGGAAGTCGAAAGAAGTGTCTTGCTGTTTGAGGGCCCCACCCATGCAGCCTGGCATTCTTAGAGGCACACTTCCTGCATAGGCAAAGTTCTCATCGTAGAGTGAGGTAACTTTGAACTGAGCGTCCACTGAGAATAATCCGTTGGATGGCTGTAGTTGGCAACCTTTAGACGTAAGCCACTGTGGAAACCATCGAAGATTGCATGACGTTTCGCAACCGAAGGCAGAAGCTGTGTAAACCTGTTCATTAAAATTTTCATTTCTAAAGAGATGCCAGCATCTGCAGAACTCTTGTCAGTAAAGGCAAGCAGGATTACAGGATACATCCCCAGCTGCAGCCGACGCACGCACCGCGGCAGCCGTTCGACCGTGGTTAATGCCATTGAGTCTGCCCGAAGAGTTCCCGCCGGCGGCATCGAGGCGCGTCAAGAGAAATATGCTCAAATTATCTGTTGTTTCAACGCGAACACTGCATGCCTCACTGCAGCAGGCTGCAGTTTTATAGCCCGGATCGAGCTGAGAGGCCGGTTGCCACACGTTCATCGGTGTCACAGCCCACCGCACGCCCACCTGCCAGCGAACTTACGATGTCGTTCGGGTTTCACCTAGACTGAGGCGTGATTATCGGCTTTTGCGCGGCGAAATAGGACAGGCTGAAAGCCCAGGAGCCGACTTCTTTTCAACAATACGACCTGAATGAGCCACCGAAGATGTCCACGATCACCGTAGCAGCGATGTTTTGATATTGAGTGATACCTTTGGCACGCGGTGCTCAGAAAGTCAGCCGTTATTTATCGGTTGCGGCTTATGCCCAATAAGCATCGTCTTTAGCAAGGCGCTGCATTGTTGCCGTGAGAGTAATGTCCTGAATAATGGAATCGATAAACCTTCCAATCAAACCATATAGAGTTCTTTGTACCAGTTTCACAGCCGGTGGGAATACTTATAATCTAGTAAAGTTCTTCAGCCTTTGCCCCGTCATCAGAGAGATCGCGGCACACGTATAATCACCCGCCCCTGGGCGAGGGTCAGCGATGAGCACGGTTCTTTAAACAGGGCAAACGCCCTCATCCACCCATGCTTAACATCCCAGAATTATTCATCAGGCCTGGCGATGCTGAAGGAACACTCGCTTCCTCCATCGTTTCGATGGCTTCAGCGCTGCCCAGCCTGATGATTGGTTTAAAGATCGTTGAACCTTTGAAGTCCAGGTTATCCAACGGTCAACAATACATCCGGGCCGACTTAGCGGCATCCTGTTCAAATTGATATCACCAGTTTAAATAGTGAGTCAGCAACCCCAGGTTTATCTTCGCGTCTGATTCAAAGGCTGCTTCAGCATCAATGCCCCTTTACCTAGCCACTTTGTAGGTTGCTGCGCTCATCGATGCTGTAAGGTCCAGCAGTAGTCAACGTGTCTTCAGTTCTTCACGAAAGTTTTGTTTACCGAAGTAAGAAGGATGAGGGCAACACTGAAACACAAGTGGCCAGCAGAAGCACCTGCAGCAACAACCGGATGCGCAACTTCGCATGGTACTCAATACGCCAATAGTCTGAAAGCGGTCTGTGACACCACCAGATACCAGGAATCCTGGTCGGAGTCGCCAGAAACGTAGTAGAAAGGTATGTTTAGGTTCTTGTTCTCGTTACTGTTGAAGATTAGCCACCAATAGAGCACGCGATTAAGTGTTCACCACACAAATCTGAAACATCTTTGGATAGCGGTCAACAGCTTTTTTTGTGTTGAGCAGAGGTGACACTGCATTTAGAATTGAGGCCCCATGGTTCTGCAGATGAGCCCCTGCTATCAGCAGTATACTTGATAGTAGCGCGCAATGCCTTGCTCTTCCTTTGTTTCAAAAGATCCACAACCCGCGTGCGACGCCACTGTCAGCGAACCATTACCAATGCGCCGGCTACACTTACTGCTGAAAAGCAACAGTTCTAACCAAAAATGGCGTCCCGCCATCATCAGGTCTGATTTCACCACGGATCACGTCCTTTGCCATAAAGCAGGATGAAACATCAATTAGCAATAGTTTACTATCCCTTCCTGTCGATATAAAGGTTACCAATCAAGCGATAATACCAATGAGAGTAATTTTCCAGTCGGTGTTGATAGTTGTTCTTCATCACGAACTTACTGTTCCATTGTACATTGCCTAGTAAGGAAGGGTCGTCAAAATTATTTGTGTCCGTGGCTGCCCTGAAGGACTGGTGATTTACCTCCGGTCTTAAGGCATTATGTCACATCGCTCATAATTAACGCTTTCACCAATGAATCATTCAATATGCAGCGGAGCATCTTAGACTTGTCAAAGTAGATGTACCAGCGGTCGAGCTTACAGCGGTTCTGCCTATATTCGCCAGCGGGCTTCAAAATACACTTTTCCGACTTTATAGGCACTGAACATTGCATTGCAGAGGCATTCAGAAGGAACACCTGCATCCCAATCAATTTCACCATGAGCTGTTGGGAGACTATTCGTACCTTTCTGCCAGCTTTTATGTTGATAAACTTTTAGTTACAAAAAGAAGCTACCAATGTTGACTGCATGTGTGTTTGACATAGTAGTATCAGTCAAAAACCATCTTGGCACGATGTGGTGGCATCATACCAGATGGCACACGGTAATACAAGCATAAGGGCTGATTTTCTCATTGATTATCCCTTCAATATGATTGCTTGAACAAAGTGTTTGGCAAGGTGCCCCACTGCATATATGTTGCCTTAGCCCCAGTGACATTGTTTCCTAGAGAACTGCAAAATCCATGATTACCACTACTGTTAACATCGGCATATTCTCCACCAGAGATAGCCATATTGCTGTCACGAATGATTTTATGATTATGGGTTACCATTGTACAACAACCAAAAGTTGCTTGAAGTAAGCAGTTTGTCAAACTCATGTAATGAACCATTTCACCATACTGCCATAAACCAATTATTGACTGTAGAACAAACTATACTGCCTTGGCTTCCCACCTTCTCTTGGTAGAGGCATTGCCAAGGTAGGTACAAAGTAGGTACGCAATCTGTATAGGGTCATTGCTCAAGAGCAGTGTCACCTCATTGTTTTAGACACCCGGCGCTTCATCTCCCTCGCTGCCTTTTGCTCTTTCGTACTTCCCAACGTCGCTAACCTTCCTTGTCATTTTATTTAAGAGATCACAGGACCAAGGTCGCGACCAGCAAAGGTTGATAACTACGATCCTGCGTGCGCATCTGGCAGTAATGTAATGCAACACTATTATTCTCTTCGGATATCTACATCCATCGCAAAGTTTCCCGCGCTGATGCAATGATTCTGCATCTCTTCGTCACGTATATCCATTGGCTTTCATAAACCTCAACGCCTGTGTCTGAACTGAATTAACGCCTTCTCGGTCAGTGAAATTTAATGATAAAAGTGTTTTAGCAATTGTCGCAGGGTACGATCTGAACAGCGATAGTCTGGAAGTGGAAATACCATTTACCATCGTTCACTTACATTCTGTAAGGATGCTACCACGGCGAATTTCAAAACCACCGCAGATTGAAAGTGATTACCTGACTACAAGCAAGATAAAGAGTGGAGACACCAGCTGCTTCCATGTCCGTACGTAGTTCTTCCCGAGCGAGGTAAGCTGAGGCAGCTCTGGCATTGCAGCCTGGCTTAGTATATGTTCCTGCTTATGCTTCTCTTGATAACTCGCGCCATTCAGTCTGCCTGTGTAATGCTGTCTTCTAGTTTCAGTGGTAACAGTAGTCGTTCCGCCCAAAGCCAAAGAATAACTACCCTTGTAACATCCACATAAGTCTGAGGCATTCTGGCTAACCATAATCTTCTGTACAGCCACCAACAAGGAGATAAAGCATCCATACCTGTAGGGTTAGCATCACTCAATAGAGAGTTCATTTCTGCCCTGAGGAAAAAATTATGATTAGTGGAGCAAATCACCATAGTTCGTGTCGATGGCAATCTTTCTCATCAAATCTGATTAGAGAAAGCTAAATTCTCTGAAACATCTGGGATAAGTATTTGTCCAAAGCCAACCTCCAGCACATCCCTAATGGTCCCTACTAATAGGCATAGCAAGGAAATCTGTAGCAGCTTATAAATATTGATTACATGCACATTGTGATACCCGCGGCGTAACGACACATTAGAACTTCAATATTTTGTAGCAGCAGAGTTTTAACCAACTCTGTTGTGCCTTTACCGCCTTTATCGCTGCCGTTGCAGATGGGCCGGGCTAAAGAATTGCGGAGCAGTGTATTGTTGTTCATCACAGGTGACAATAACCAAAATGGTCGCTTTACGTACGAAGAAGGCGGGTTGCCTGATGCGGAGGAACGATAAAAAAAAACCAGCGGCGAATTTGCCCTTTGTTACAACCCACTTGGGCGCCTGCTACCCATACACCGGTTAAGCCGTGGCCAAAGAAGTTAATGCCCTAACTGGAACACAACCCAGTTGCCGGGCATCACCATCCTTATCGCCGGTGAACATGGAGGCGCACGCGCAGAATAGATCGATTTCGCTTGCTTTCAAATGAACTGTGGAACCCCGCGGTTCTGAATTCCGGAGTGCGCTCAGGCGCCCGCGCGCAACAAAGCAGTCGTCATCTTTCCGCAGTCTGGCGGAGCAGAATGTGACCATGAAGGTCCGGTAGTCGCCCGTCCGTTTCCAAGGGAGAAAGTAAGGTTTACACCTCAATAGTTCTTCTGTTATAAATTTCGCGAGACAAATCTTTTGTCATTGCAGGCTCTCTGAGCGACTGAGAATTATCATATAACCATTATCAGTCAGGAACTCTATCGAAAGCCTATCCTTTATCAAACAATAGCTTTTCTTCCATCGCCAATACAAATAATCTGCAAAGGACTGAGCTTACCAGAGCCGCATTGTGCAACAGCAGTACTGGAGAAGGAGGATACGTATATGCCTCGTCTGTAAGCTGGCAGCAGCCTGATATTCACGGTAACTACCGTCCCAACCCAGCCCAATCTGTACATCCCAGCCCAGAGGCAGAACCCCAAGTCTTACTCATCCAATTGAGCACCACTGCATAACACACACACACACACACACGCAACCATACCTCAGCCATTTGATATAAAATTCAATTGATCAAATAGGTTTTGAACCATTGATACCTGACAGGGAAGAACCCAAGGGTTGTCCTGAGATATGCCATGACATTGCAAAATATATCATATAATAGTAAAAACAGTCAAAATGAATTTTAGCTATATTTCATCAGAGTCAAACCCCAGCTTCTGACGGCATCAGTACCAACCTAACTCCAGCCCAAACTGCAGATCCCGTTGAACACATTTTGCCCGGACCCACAGGTCCAGTGTCAGGGCACCTCAATGCTACAACGCCTGGGCAACTTACACCCAGCAATTATCTGAACGATCTGAGTCTAGGAATAAAAAGTGGTTTCCTCATGGGAACCCAGAACACAAACTCCTGATCCCCAGCAACGGAAACCACAAAACCCCAAGAGAAATAGAACCTGACGCAATTTCAAGGGTTCACATCATCACAGAAAAAGAATCAACCAAACACATGAGGCACCTGAACGCCCTCCCAGAGGCTGGAAAAAGCAACGCTGTGTTCACGCCTGGTTGCCTGGTTTCACCTCTCCACCTGGAAGGAGGGAACCCACATGAGGCAGAACTGGTGCCCACCCTCATTTCAAACCTGTCCAGATGCTGTAATTGCCTGTCTCTTCCTGCAGCACTGTCAAGCCACAGTCTCAATATTCACCCACCTGATCTTTCACCTTGTTTCTAAGTCTCAAGAGTTGAGACACACCACTGCATGTTAGAATGAAGAGGACCAGTGAGGAAGCACTGCAGAAGACAGACCCTGTCTACAGGAAGAACCATCACACATCCCTAAAGCCCGCATCCAGGCCCGCCCGAGTACATCTTGCTGCCGCGATAGATATGCAACGACGTGAGCGAATCGCAGCACCCTCCACCATTCTGCACTGCTGCAATGGTGTACTGAAGAAAGCCTTCGTGACATTGACAATGATGTTCCACTATTGTCTTTACGATATTCAAAGTGTGTTATGGTAAAGTCATTCCTCATCTTACTGGGTTTTGCAAAAGATAGGGAAAATAAATCGTATAATCAAGTAATTGAATGGAAAAATACATGCTGAATGTTGGAGAGAATATTTGTGATTGCTCGTAGCTTCTTCTTTTGGGGTAAGAAAGTAAACCGCATAATCTCGCTGGTTTACACCTTTTCTTGCGGAAAGAGGGGATCTCGAACCCCCTGATACCCTTTTAGGAGAGCACGCTTTCCAGGCGTGCCTCTTCAACCACTCGAGCGATCTTTTTCCTAAAGCGTCCGAGAAGCTATCGTTGTATTTCGGACTCAAAATGATTTAAAGTAGGATTTTTAGTTTTACTACAAAGCGGCAACAAAGCGGATTTTTAAAGTTTCTTTTAAAGTTTTAGGCGATTGTTTCTTTCGATTATCTTGGCTCTATAACGCATTGTAGGGGTTATGTGCTGATATTCCATTGTTTGGTGCGGGTGCTTAGCTACGTTTGGTGCGGGTGCTTAGCACGTTTGGTGCGAGGTTAGCTTACATGTGGTGCGGATGGTATGCACCACATGTGGAGGATTAACACCATTGCTGTATATGGAAGGGTAGTGATTTAATGTGCGTTAAGCGTATTAAAACTAAGGTCAATTTGGAGTTTTAGTTCGAGGCTATACTTTTTGACAATATTTTTAGGCTCTCATGACGAATTACCCACACGATTCGTTATAGAGCCGTAATTTTTCAGATGAGTAAGCAAGTGAATGTCTGTCTTAAAAACAAGCGAATCTGCTTGTAATGAGTCAAAACAAGTAAATACACTTGTAATCCTATAAAACAAGTTAATATGCCTTAAATAAATGTTTGATATTATGTATGCTGCTATATTTGCTGATATTGTCTTTCTCAACGTCCCTATCAAAGGATGCAATGATAGAACTGACAGAGAAACTGAGAGGTATTTTTATGTCTTTTTGGAAGATAGATACGAAGGACCTGGGATCGTAGTATTAGTCTGAATTTGTACTGACTGGCACGCTGTTATCATTGACGATAGCACTGTGTTTGGGACTTGTTGCAGTTAAATGGAATATTTGATGCTATTTTTATTACTTAATGCTCTACCTAATTCACGGAAAATTAGTATCTTTGCACTTTAGTTTAGAACCAACGATTTTCGTTTTGAAAGATAATAATTAAACTTATATATATCGTGGCTGAAACAAAGTACATTTTTCGTTACAGGCGTAGTTTCTCACTTGGTAAAGGAATTATCTCGTCATCAATCGGTAAGCTTCTTCAAGCAAGAGGTTACAATATTACCATTCAAAAATTTGATCCGTACATCAACATTGATCCAGGTACGCTGAACCCTTACGAGCATGGTGAGTGCTACGTAACAGTGGATGGCATGGAGACCGACCTTGATCTCGGTCACTATGAGCGCTTCACTGGTATTAAGACCACGAAGGCCAACTCAATGACTACGGGACGTATTTATAAGAGCGTTATCGACAAGGAACGTCGTGGTGATTACTTGGGAGACAATTCAGGTAGTTCCACATATTACGGACGAAATCAAACGTAATATTAAGCTCTTGGGACAGAAGTATCATTATGATTTTGTGATTACTGAGATTGGCGGTACGATTGATGACATTGAGTCAGCTCCATTCTTGGAGGCTATCCGACAGATGAAGTGGGAGCTGGGTAAACGCGCTATAAATCTTCACCTGACCTATGTGCCTTATCTCAATGCGGCAGGTGAGTTTAAGACAAAGCCAACACAGCATAGTGTTAAAGAATTACAGAGTGTGGGTATTCAACCCTGATGTGTTTGTGTTACGCACAGAAAAAGCATCTTGATGATGATATCCGTAAGAAGGTGGCGGCTTTCTGTAATGTTGATTTCGATTGCGTTGTACAGAGCGAGGATCTTCCAAGTATCTATGATGTTCCTGTAAACATGTTGGAGCAAGGATTGGATACAGCTATTCTTCGTAAATGTGGTGAAGAAGTGGGTTCTAAACCTGCATTAGAGCCCATGGAAAGAATTCCTAGACCGTCAGCGCGTAAGGCTGACCAAGGAGGTCACACATCGGACTTTGTTGGTAAGCATGACTTGCAGGATGCTTATAGAGTATTCGTGAGGGATTGTTGCGAGGCTGGTACCCTATAACGACTGCAAGACAGTTATAACCTTCATTAATTCAGAGGAATTGACAGAAGAGAATGTAGCTGAGAAACTCAAAGGTCAGGATGGTATCGTTGTTTGTCCAGGCTTCGGTCATGTGGAATCGAAGGTAAAATCATAGCAGCTCATTCACACACGTACACACGATATCCCAACCTTCGGTATCTGTCTTGGTATGCGATGACGGTGATGTGAGTTTGCACGCAACGTACTTGGTTATAAAGATGCTAACTCACGTGAGATGGATGAGAAGACAGCCCATAACGTGATAGATATTATGGAAGAGCAGAAGAATATCCCAATATGGAGAGTATGATGCGTTTGGGTGCCCTATGAATGCGTATTGCGTCAAGGTTCACATACCTTTAACATTTATAAGCAAGAACACATACAAGAACGTCATCGCCATGTTAAGAATTCAATAACGACTATGAGAAGGAATTTGAGAAGCATGGTATGATGTGTGTTGGTCGCAATCCAGAGAGCGACTTGGTTGAAATCGTTGGAGATACCAGGTTTGAAGTGGTATATTGGAACACAGTTCCACCCAGAGTATCAGTCAACTGTACCGGTCCACATCCGCTTCCTCGACTTCGTAAAGATCAATTGAAAATCAGAAAAACAAATAAATGGATAAAAAGAACAATCACAGGGTTTGTACTTATTGCCCTGATCCTCTTTGGTTTTGCTTGGTGGCAGCAGCCATCAGCTGAACAGGTAGCACAGCAGAGAGCTGAATTTGTAAAGGATTCTATCGCTGCAGCTAAGAAAGCTCAGACAGCGAAACTTGGTTGCTGAGAAACGCAGGCACAGCAGCAGAAAACTGCGCAGTCAGCTGATACTACAGCTCTGTTCTATGCTGCTTTGAATGGTAAGGCGGAGACATCACATTGAAGAATAATAGGTTGAACTGACTTTTGAACAAGGAGGTGTTGTAACAAGGGCGATTATCAAGAATTATGTTGGTCATGATATCGCTGTCAAAGATGGCTCAAAGGATCAGAAGGATGTTACCTTGTTTAGTGGTAATGATCAGAGCCTGAACTTTATGTTGGCTGCAAAGAATAGTAATATCGAGACAAAGACCTTATCTTCACACCTTCAAATGTGACTGGATTCTACCGTTACGCTGACAGCTATTGCCGGACAGGGTAAGACGCTCACCTTGACCTCACACGCTTGGTAAGGATTACTTGCTCAATATGTCATTGCGTGCAGAAGGTATGAACGGACTCTTTGCTCTAAACTATAACCAGATGGACATCAACTGGCAGGATCGTTGTCGTCAGCAGGAACGTGGTTTCACTTTTTGAGAACCGTTATGCAACGCTTACCTATAAGAAGCACGATGGTGGTACGAGTTATTTGAGTGAGACATCTGAAAAGGAAGAAACAACAGAGGACCCAGTGGACTGGATTGCATTCAAGAAACCAGTTCTTCTCTGCTGTGATGATTGCAAAGCGACAACTTTGTAACGGGCGCAAAGCTTAGAGTACACCACTGGAAGGCTTCTCATTATCTTAAGCACTATGAAGCTAACATGAAAGCGAACTTCGACCCAACGGGTAAGCGCCCTTCTGAGTTCGAGTTCTACTTTGGTCCAAATGACTTCAGATTGCTTCAGTCAGTTGAAAAAAAGAGCAAGTTTAATAGGAACTTGATATGGAACGCTTGGTTTACCTTTGGTTACCATTGTCCGCATTATCAACCGTTGGTTTACACTTACGTATTCGATTGGTTGAGTAAGGTGTTCTCCCAATGGGTGTCGTGCTGATTCTCATTACCTTATTATTAAAGCTGATTACCTTCCCAATGGTGAAGAAGAGCTATATGAGCTCAGCTAAGATGCGTGTATTGAAACCGAAAATGGAAGAGGCTACCAAGCAATTCAATAAGCCTGAGGACCAGATGAAGAAGCAACAGGCAATGATGCAGAAGTACGCTGAGTATGGTGTTAGTCCATTGTCTGGCTGTTCGCCTATGTTGATACAGATGCCTATCTGGATTGCGATGTTCAACTTTGTTCCAAATGCTATTCAACTTCGTGGTCAGAGTTTCCTTTGGATGGATGATTTAAGCACCTTCGACCCAATCTTCTCATGGGGTCATGATATTTGGCTCGTTGGTGATCATATCTCATTGACATGTATTCTCTTCTGTGGTGCCAACTTGCTTTATACATGGTTTACCATGCAGCAGCAGAAGGACCAGATAGTAGGACAACAGGCTGATCAGATGAAGGCGATGCAGTGGATGATGTTTGGTATGCCACTTTTCTTCTTCTTTTATGTTCAATGACTATTCATCAGGTTTGAACTTCTACTACTTTATCTCTCTCTTCTCTCAGCCGCTATCATGTGGACACTGCGCAAGACAACCAATGAGGAGAAACTTCTTACTATCCTTGAGGCTCGTCGTGCGGAAAGAAAGAACAACCCTAATAGCAATAAGGGTGGTGGACTCTTTGCTCGTATGCAGGGCTTTTACAAGAGATGCAGCAGAAGCAGCAAGAGGAACTTCGTCGTAAACAAGATGAACTAAATAATAAAAAGAAAGGTCTATAACTATGAACAAAAACTTAACCATGGCAATGACTGCAGCTCTTATGATGAGCGGTGGCGTTGCACAAGCACAAGATGTGAACATCGGTCGTAACAACATTACGCTGACAAGTGACCTCATGACTCCTGAGGCACTTTGGGCTATGGGACGTATCGGTGCTGCGCAGGCTTCACCTGACGGCAAGCGGATTGTCTATCAGGTAGGCTACTACAGTATTAAAGAAAACAAAGGACATCAGGTGTTACACGTGATGGATGCTGATGGCAAGAACGACCGTCTGCTCACAACTACTGCAAAGAGTGAGAGTGATGCAGCTTGGCTCGACAACAACACGCTGGCATTCCTTACTGGTGGACAATTGTGGACAATGAATGCAGACGGTACAAATCGTAAGCAGTTGACAAAGTCGGACATTGACATCGAAGGCTTCCGCTTCTCACCAGATCGGAAACGCGTTGTTCTCATTAAGAGCATCCCTTACTATGGGACTATTAAGAAGAACCCAAGTGACTTGCCAAAGGCCACGGGTATGGTCATCACTGACATGAACTATCGTCACTGGGATCATTATGTTACAACAAATGCTCATCCTTTCGTAGCTGACGTAACAGCTGAGGGTGTTGGTGCAGTTGTCGATGTTCTTGAAGGTGAACCTTATGAGAGTCCGTTGGCTCCATTCGGTGGCATTGAGCAGATTGACTGGAGCAAAAGACTCTAAGCTCGTGGCTTACACCTGTCGTAAGAAGGAAGGTACGCAATATGCCATCTCTACCGATGCTGACATATATATATATAATGTGGAGACTCGCCAAACAAAGAATCTCTGCAAGCCAGCAGATTATGTTGAGCCAAAGATAGATGCAACCAAGAGTATGCGCAATCAGGCTGTGAACCATCAGTCTGGAGATATGAATGTGGTTATGATGTGAATCCTAAGTTCTCACCTGACGGCAAGTATATTGCATGGCAGAGCATGAAGAACAACGGATATGAGAGTGACCGCAACCGCCTCTGTGTTTATGACTTGGCAACAGGCAAGAAGACATACGTAACAGAAAGCTTTTGACTCAAATGTTGATGAATATACATGGAGCCCTAACTCAAAGGACCTTTATTTCATAGGTGTTTGGCATGCTACGGTGAATGTCTATCAGACTAACCTTAAGGGTGAGGTGAAGCAGCTGACAGAGGGTGACCATAACTATGTAAGCATCTCAATGCTTGGTGATAAGAAGTTGCTCGCTATCCGTCAGAGTATCTCTCAAGCAAATGAAATCTTCGCTGTTACTCCAGCCAAGAAGGATAAGGCGAGCGTTCAGACACAGCTTACCTTTTGAGAATAAACATATTTATGACCAGTTGGCCTTGGGTGATGTAAAGTCACGTTGGGTAAAGACAACTGATGGTAAGGAGATGATGGAGTGGGTGATTACTCCTCCACACTTCGATCCAAACAAGAAATATCCTACCTTGCTCTTCTGTGAGGGTGGTCCACAGAGTCCTGTTTCACAGTTCTGGAGCTATCGTTGGAACTTCCAGATTATGGCTGCAAATGGCTATGTCATTATTGCTCCAAACCGTCGTGGCTTGCCTGGTTTTGGAAGTGCATGGAACGAGGAAGTAAGTACCGACTGGACTGGTCAGTGTATGAACGACTACCTCTCAGCAATTGACGATGCAGCTAACAATCTTCCATTCGTTGATAAGGACCGCTTAGGTGCTGTTGGTGCTTCTTTTCGGTGGTTTCTCTGTTTACTATCTTGCTGGTATTCACAACAAGCGTTTCAAGTGTTTCATCGCACATGATGGTGCTTTCAACCTTGAGAGTATGTACACTGATACAGAGGAAGCTTGGTTCAGCAATTGGGAGTATGATGATGCTTATTGAATAAGGATAAGACTGAGGCTGCTAAGCGTACATATGCAAATAGTCCTCATTTGAATGTTGATAAGTGGGATACTCCTATCCTTTGTATTCACGGCGAGAAAGACTATCGTATTAATGCTAATCAGGAATGGGTGCCTTCAATGCAGCATGCCTACGTGGTATTCCCTGCAGAGTTGCTCCTCTATCCTGATGAGAACCACTCGGGTACTGAAACCACAGAACGGAGTTCTTTGGCAGCGTACCTTCTTTAACTGGCTCGATCGTTGGCTTTAAGAAGTAGTTGCAAGTTGACAAGTGAACGAGTTTATAAGTAAACAAGATGCTTGATAGTATTAACTCGTTTACTTGTCAATTCGTAAACTTGTTCACTTTTAACTTATACCATAACAAATAACTCGTTTACTTTGTCAACTCGTAAACTTGTTAACTAATAAATTCATCATGACTGATAAAATTCAAAACAACACTGAGAGATTCAGCAGCAATGCGCTGGACGGCTCTCCTCCTTTTATCCCTGGCAATGTTCTGTGCCTACATCTTTGTTGACATCCTCTCCAATTAAGGAGTTAATGCAGGAGCAGAGAGGTTGGGACTCAACCGCCTTCGGTACTATGCAAGGTTCTGAGACATTCCTTAATGTCTTCGTGTTCTTCCTCATCTTCGCAGGTATCATCCTCGACAAGATGGGCGTTCGTTTCACTGCTATTCTCTCTGGTGCAGTGATGTTAACAGGTGCTTTGATTAAGTATTACGCTATCAGTGATAGCTTTGCTGGTAGTGCACTTGACGTATGGTTTACTAACAATCTAAAACCACATTCCTATCTTCGAGCAGTTAGGTGTCTCTCCTTTCTATGAGGGTATGCCAGCGTCAGCTAAGGTTGCTGCTTGTGGCTTTATGATATTTGGATGTGGAACGAGATGGCAGGTATCACTGTTTCTCGTGGTATTGTGAAGTGGTTCAAGGGGCGTGAGATGGCATTGGCAATGGGTTCAGAGATGGCTTTGGCACGTCTTGGTGTTGCTACCTGTATGATATTCTCTCCTTTCTTTGCAAAGTTTGGTGGCAGTATTGATGTATCTCGTTCGGTAGCCTTTGGTGTTGTCCTTATCTGTATTGTCACTAATGATGTTCATCGTTTACTTCTTTATGGATAAGAAACTCGACTCACAGACGGGTGAGGCTGAGGAGAAAGACGATCCATTTAAGATTAGCGACCTCGGTAAGATTCTTTCAAGTATGGGATTCTGGCTTGTAGCATTGCTCTGTGTGCTTTATTACTCAGCTATCTTCCCATTCCAAAAAGTACGCTGTAAATATGCTTCAGTGTAACCTTTACTTTCCATGAACTTCCTGCAGATTCATTCTGGGCTTCCTCAAGGTGACAATCGTTCAATACGTTATTATGCTTGTTGTAGCAGCAACTGCTTTCATGTTCAACTTCATGAAGAATAAGGCTTTGAAGAACTCTATGCTCTGCTTGTCTATTTTGAGCCTTGTCGTTTACTGCTATATGGGCTATATGCGTCAGTCTGCTGAGTCAATCTTTGCTGTGTTCCCACTGCTCGCAGTAGGTATTACTCCATTCTCGGTAGTTATGTTGACCATAAGGGTGAGGCAGCCTCTATGCTCGTGTTGTCTATTGCTTCGATAGTTTGTCACCTTACATTTGCCTTTGTTCTTCCACAGTTCAAGTCAAGTCAGGTAGGCGGTGTTATCGTAGCTTATGTAACTATCCTCGTTCTCGGTGCTTCTTTCTCACTTGTACCAGCTTCATTGTGGCCAAGTGTTCCAAAGCTTGTAGATGCAAAGATTATCGGTTCTGCTTACGCACTTATCTTCTGGATTCAGAACATCGGTTTGTGGCTGTTCCCACTCCTTATTGGTAAGGTACTTGATAAGACAAACGTAGGTGTTACTGATCCAACACAGCTCAACTATACGGCTCCGCTGATTATGCTTGCTGGTTTAGGTGTGATTGCACTTATCATCGGTCTTACCTTGAAGGTTGTAGATAAGAAGCGTCACCTTGGTTTGGAAGAACCAAATATCAAGGCATACAGTAAGGCTGTAGGATAGGATGCAGGTTCCATTATTTCATATTATAATGGTGTACATGTAAGCCGTTCTTCAGAATAAAGATATTTAGTTGATCGTCCTCACTAGTATTTATTTACTTGTGAGGACTTTTTCATGAGGGTGTTAGGTAATGATGTTTAATTGTGTTAGATAATGAAGTTGGATATAGTGTGAGAATGTGTCGTATGGCTCTATTTTGCAATTTTTGTTGCTGGACACCAAATAAAATACGTTTTCTTAAAAGAATGGTATCATGTGATCCTCCTTCTTTTTGAGAGACCAAAAGTGAGGGTGACATATAGGCTCTCTAAAGGTTTTGAATCAAATTCATTATAATCAAAGAAACCATCTTAATAATGCTTTTTATAATAATCGAAGTCTGCTTTTATTTTAGGAGCTATATCATGCATTATAACCCCTCATACATTCCACTTGGTATTAGTGATTTCCAACAATCTAACTCTTTTCATATCTTAAAACCCCTCGTTACTGGCATTAGTCATCTCATATTAATAGATCATAGTAGTGGAGTATTCATTGTGCAATGACCATTTATTTTTATCATATGTATATTGTACTTCTGCAATAATTTTCTTCTTATACTAGAGTTGTCTGCACAATACAGTCTCAACAATAATATTCCCTTTTTATAAATAAAATAGGCAAACTGATAATGTAATAATGATGTATTTTTATATTCAGAACCTTCAATTACATTCTTTTGTTGGTTTATGAAAAACCAACTTGGGAAATAATCGCTATTTATATATATTAAATGTCGAGGGACCCCGATCCTTCTAAATTGCCTATCGCCTCTTAACAGCCTTAGCATAAAAGGGTGTCAAAAGTTTATAAGTTTACCTTGCTTCTTAGCATTATCAGGCTTATAATATAAAGTTTTTATTGCCTTAAAAAGCTTTGATTACCTACATTAAAGAGTGATGTATGTTGGTCTGTAAAGTACCACATACTATCTTTGTTTACAATAGATCTGCTCCTATTTTTATTATCAGTGTATTCCTACACATCATTTGTAAAAGCGGATATCCGACAAGATTCTTTTCTATTATGGGTTTTGCCGTTCTTAAGGTATAAATGATTCCAGCCCTTTATTCTTTGAACATTAAAACCAAATGGATTATAATTATTGATGAGATAGAAATCTTTCTGTCAAATTTATCTTTCCACCTGTCAGGTACTGTTCTTAAGAAATTGTAGTATGAGATTTCCACTGCTTTTGTTTAGAGAAGCAATCTGTCCTTTTACATTTACTGCTAGATATTATCAACACAATACAGAGTTGAATAAAAATATCATTTTTGAATGATTTTCTTGATATATAACGGAAGCCTCCTTAAGACCTCTCTTCTGGTTACTTGACCAAGATTTCTATTATCTTTGCTATTTCTTTATCAATCTTTTCGATTTTAGGACAAAAAGTTCTCTATACATTTTCCTAAATATAACCACATCTGTTATATTACTTTTTATCCAAAGTTCAGAAGACGATCAGAAGGTCTCAATGATAGTTTTCCTGTATAGTCTGTGATTAGAACATCATAGTCACTCTATTCGTTTATATATTTGATTCCCATTTGATATAGAGTATATCCATTATTATTAAAAACTTGATATTTCTCTTTATAAAATATGAATATTCCATAATAACGATTATTTTGTAGAAGGAACATATCCTCGTTTTGTATTCTTTAAGACACCATACGCACTCTTCATTGTAGAAGTGACCAGGGGCAATGCCCTGCTGCTTATAGTATGCTTCTTTTTGCTTTTAAAACAGAAGGCTAGAATTTTTGTCACATTTCTCCATTTTCCATAGCAGTAGCTTCAAAACCGCTGTATAGCTAAAAAGTTTTTATTCATCTAAAACAATAAAATATCGAATAAATAGCTGTAGGCTTAAGTCCCATAGAAAAAGATTTCCTTTTTCGACAAATGACTTACAGACTCTGCCTCTTTAAGAATAACGAACTCCTTTTTCTTCTAACATCTTTTTAAAGTAAAAGACAGAGTTGTTTTTTTCCTTTTCAGAACTATGCTGATGTATTTTATAAAAAATAATATCACCCGAAAAATAGTAACAAGATATTAATTGACCACGACTATTCTTTGATAATAAAAGCACCTGCGGAATGTACAAGAGTACCATCATATCCATATTCAAGATCAGATAAATAGAGATCTCTTTTATAAATACCTCTTTTCTGCATCCAAAAGCAAAATCCATATTAAGAAACTTCCGATATTCTAAAGTGTCAAAAAGGATTGATCCATTTACGAATCGTAGAGTTATCATCTATCCTCATATAGAACGGATAAGTTTTCCCTTTTATCGAAATTGTATGCCCTTTACGTATATAACACAATCCGTCTGAGGATAACTCGTAATAACCTTTTATAATCGCTTTTTCTACATGGATAGATTTAAAAGTAGTCTCGCATTAAGCATTATTGTGGGAATCAGAAGGAGAATAACCCATACTGTTTTATTTCTGTATTTCATAATTTCTATCTACATGAATATTTACTATTACCGAGCAAGTCATAGGTATACTTCGCCTCCTTGCCATTAGGGATGCTGAACCATCATTACCTGTCCGACAGAGTCATAGCTGTACTATTTCACATCTTACTGACACGAAGGGAATTCAATATATTTGGTACTCTTCTATTATTTCTGGGGAGCTTGAGGTTTGAAAACCATTAATACCAAAGGTTTTTCCTTAATAACATCATCTAATATATCATCATCTATTAAGCATGATAAGTTTTTCAAGAATTCACAAATCTTATTGTGAACATCCAAACTATCAACAAATCTTGCATCAATGTCCATTTCTAACTGTTCTGTACTATTTAAGTACCACCTTAGTATGGGCTTTTGTATAAAAAAAGAGTTATAATCTCATTACAAATATCATGCTCTATACCTTCTGCAAAAACCTTTAAATCTCTTCCATAGGAACAAAAAGGAGTTTGACAGATATAGTTATAAATAGCTTTCAATGCGCCCTTTTTAAGGTGTAGAGCAATTACATCTCTGATATAATCGTCATTTGTATAATATAGATGTATTTGATACCAGTTCATAACTACTATTTTGTTCGTTCTTTAAAAACTCTAAAGCCATTAAATTTTCCTTTGCGACTTATATTAAAGCCGCATCCAGAAACTTTATCATTTACTGTCTTTGTTCCATTTGCTTCTATATCAATCACTTTATTATTAGGTCTTATAATGTCCCTTAGGATCTTCAACCCATCCTTTGTAGTTGTTTTTCCCGAAAAATGAATGTCACTAAAAGGACCATTAGCACGTCCCTGTTTATTGCTCGTAAGACTCTCAACCTTTCCAGCAGCATTATAATGGAAGGTAACCATTTCACCATCAGGATAAGTCATCGTCTGCACATAGTTCTAACTATCATAAGTCGCACACATAGATCTAAGTCCTAATATCAGCCACACTCGCCATGACTGTACGGACGGTTTTCGTCACCTCACCCTGACGATCATAGTAATAGGCTTCACCGCCACTCACATCTCTCTACAAGGCAAGACGACCGGCGCAGTTATACTTATCGCCAGCCTTACCATAGGTATAAGTAACATGGTTAAAGAGGCTTTCTGATAAAGCACCTTATGGAGTCGCTCGAAGTCGTAGGTGTAAGAGATGTAACTCTTGTCAGATATCAACTTCCTAAGTTTCTGCCGTGAGTTTCGTCAGGAGGTTGCCTGCCTCATCATAGGTCATCATTTATTCTTCATTCTTAAGTTTCTCTCGTTCACGAATCTTTTTATAAATTTTAGACAGCACGAATATAAACAAACTATCGTAAATATAAAAACATCCCATAAAAATGGCTCTATGAGTAACTTATTGTATAGAAAAGTGGAATCATACTTTTGCACTCGTAAAATGGATAAAAATAAAAGGTAAACCAATATCTATTTTTCCATCACTAGAAAAAGAAATTATATTGAATAATAATGATAGAATATTTATCAAAAACATATAGGATAATAATAAATACAACCTGTCTCATAATTTCTTATCTGTTTACTTTATTACGACTAATTTTTTCGAGAATTATGCTAATCTGCTCTGGATTAATATCAGTAGATTTGTAATCATCTGTATATTTGCTATTAGCTCCACTAAACATAACATTATATCTATTTCTTTCTTGTTTGTAACTATCATAGTATTGGCTTCGTCCAAAAGTCCTAGAAACCAAGCGTCAGCTCCATCAACATGCAATAAAACTTAAAGAATGACCAAATTCATGAGACAATGTGTTTCTATCTTTACTATATAATTATATTATTAAAGTTTCCCACCCTCAAAAGTTGACTTAAATAAAGTTCCTCTATTATTATTAGTAACTTTGTAGTCCCATACATCATTGATTATCAAAGAATTTAAGAGTAACTATTATAGTTGCGAATTTAGATAATTTAAGCGAGATATCCAAGCTTTTTGAGTTTAAAAATAAGATGAGCAGTGATATTCTCTCACTTTCTCAACATTTGGTCTTGGTCACATACTCAGAGTATGAGATCATGGGTGAGTTGTTTACTGATATGGAAGAAGATATCATGGCACTTACGCTATCATCGTGTACTGAAGTGCATAGAGAGATTGCTTGCTGCGCTTTGTGATGTTCTTGGGTTCTCTGTTAATGAAATAGGACAGGTAACAGTCACCGACTCCGAAATGCGCAACAACTTTGAGATTATGGTCAAAGCATTGGAGGACAGGCAACACGAAAAGCTCACAACCATCAACTTTTTAAGCAAGTATTAACGGCTCACGTTCATGGGCATTCACAAAGCAATTTAGCTAAAACAGCCATGAAATAGAGGGTGGGAAACTTTTGTTACTTAACATGACATATACGAATATTATTACTTTTTAAGCCAAACGGTGTCGCCCTCAAATGTCAATACATAAAACATATTTTTTTACTAATATCATATTTCAAAAATCTGCACTTCAACACCTGAATCGACCTGTTGAACAAAAATCTCTTTTCCCTATTTGATGTAAAGTTGGAAAATATGCCCCTATGGTTATACAATGTATCTAATCCTTTTTAAGACACTAAGTTTTTGAACCTAAACTAATACGTTTCGTAACTACGAAAAAGAACTATTGAAGAACCTTCTACTGGCGCACGATGACTATTAGAACCAACCGCCAATACAATATATCCAATAAAGAGCAATATAGATATATATTTTTCATAAATCCAACAATATATGATTGCGAAAAGATAACATATAATATCCAGAATATCAAAAGTTCCTGGAACAAAAAGAAAATAATTGCGCTACTTCCGAATAAAGAGTGATAATTGGGAGTAAATATAGAAAACAGCCTATAATAGATATTGCCTTTTTCATTAGCCCATATGACATTAATCAGCAACATATATGACAACAACCACATACCACCGGGAAGATTATAAATTATAAAAATTACTAGGTTGAATTTTGCATACAAATGAGCGAAAAATTAATATAGCAATCCAAACCCTAAAAATCTACACCATTCAAATAGTAATAGGGTCGTACTACGAAAAGACAAATAAATCATACTTCCTATAAAAAGAAGTATATATGCCCATATAATCTTTTGTATTATCTAAATACAATGTCTTATTATTCTTTATTTTTGCTCATCTTACGATAGTTGCATCTCTGTGAGATTTTGTTTTGTTCGTTTTTCATGTCTCATCAAGGTTGAATTCTTAATAAGATTATCAGCCTCCTTTTCTGCATATAGTTTTGCTCACGATTTCCACCACTTGTTAATTATTCTCATTTTATTCTCCTCGGACATTTTTATCATTATTAAATAAACTTTCCAAAGGATTTTCCTTTCCTCGAAAATCTTTTGTACATACTTCCAAAAAGTTGTCTAAAAACTCTATATCCATTATCAGCTTCTTGCTCCCAATTAGAAGCATCATGACCAAAAGGTATATATTTAATTATAGTTTTAGATACATAACTTCCGAGGTTATATTCACGAGCAATCTGCTTTTTATATGACCTACCTCATGTGCATAATTAAATAAGATATTTATGTTGTCTTTCTTATCATTTGATGTAAAAGAAATTGGATCCAGTATGGATGGTAACTTTATAAGGAGAACTTCCTGTAGTCATAGAATATCCAGATGGTAGAAAAGAAGACTCTACAGCCACAACTTTCTTAATATATTTTTCTTCTACCAGATACTAACGATAATAAGCGAATTGCAGCAGGCTTTTAACTTGTGCGTCTCTCTTGAAATAATACCTGTAGGATACAGTCCATCAATATCTATTAATTTGATAGGACTCCCTATACAATATACATAGCCTCCTATAGATTTATACTTTTCCGCCAACGGATCCACCCCATACCAAATACTTGCCATAGGATTCATGTACCTTGCACCATAATAGTACAAACCAGTTTCCTCATCGAATTGTTTGCCGTTGAACTTATACGGTAAGTCTTCACTTGATGAGTGTTCGTCTACAAGGAGTTCGCCGTATGGCAAGTAAGCATCATACTGGTGATGTTACCTTTTTCGTCTGTAATATAAGATGTACTACCGAGGTGGTCACTATGATAGAAGAAAGTTTCCTCTTTCGTTGTATCGTTGGCTATGTAGCCATAACCTGCCTGTGGGTCATCAGGGTTGCTTTGGGTCGTTCCAACTTACAGGTGGACCAGGGTTGGTATTCGGTGTGGTGTTCGGCTTCGGAGTCTGAATCCAACCCTGTGGCACATCATGGTTACCGAGTTCTGTGAGAACAGCATTATAACCAACACCCGTGTTCTCTGGATCACCATACGCACCCTTCTCTGTCGGTACACCAGGAGCTACACCCACTTTCTTATAGTACGCTTCCTTCTGAGTCTGAATCTGATTCATACGCTCAGCATAATCCTGCTGACCAGCTGTTACGTATGAACCGTTGCGTCCATAAACGTTGTTAAACAGACCTGTTCCAACTCCTTGAAGCGATTCGTTTGTCACCAAGGAAGTAATGCTTTGTAAAGCGATTCTTGTTTACAGAGAGGATACTTGCTGGGTAGAGCGTGAAGTTGTCCGTCTCGTGGAACTTCAGTGCAAACCAAGCACAAAAAGCTTGCTCATTTTGTCTTGGTGCAGCCTGAAAGTCGACATTTGTCAAAGTGATACCTGTGGTGCACCATTAATATACACACCCTCCATCGTACCGTAACTCTTCATGATACGTTCGCCAGCAGCATTGTAAGTGTAACGACTGGTCTTGCCATTATCAGAGAGTACCATCAAGCGGTTGTCTTCATCCCAGTACATCTCACGGGTAGTATTCGTAGAGTCGTTTGTTACCAGTGTGGGATTACCGTTGGCATCATACGTGTAATGGTCGTGACCCTATCTGCGTTGGAGCCGTCGGATGGTTACTATCCTCGTACTTATAAGCAAAGTTATAAGACTTCGCAGTTGTCGTTGAGTCCACTTTTCTGCACCTTCGTCAGCGGTTCACCTCATCCCTGCCGAAGGTCATTGCCATGTCGTAACTGGCGTTCTTCGCCTTGCCTGTAGCATGAATCAGTCGGTTTAACGCCTCATAGATATAAATGCGTATTGGTCTTTCTCCAAGAGTAGTTTCTTTACCTTGTACTTGACTTTGGTTCTTCTTCATTTTTTTAGTTTCCTGTGGAATCTGTCTGATAATATTTGACACCATACACTCTTCCCATTCCCATGTGCAAGACTCTCATATCGAGTGTTGGGTGCCAATACGGCACGCTTTTGGATTATTTACAACCGTATCAATGTTAGGAAAGCATGCCTCCACTTGATATTTTCGAAGAAATATTATTTAGATCAAGTGTGTCAATTCCTTTTTCTTTCTTTTTCTTTTTAACTCTATATCATAGGAATAAAAATAATTCTTTTTCGCCATCAGGCTCAATATAAAAACTTAACATATCATGCACGTAGAAAGTCTGTTTCTCTTCGTCAAACGTGAAATCATGATTGTCGCATGCACAAAAGTGTAAACACTATTGTTACCAATATTATTCTATTTTTATTGCTTGTCTGTTTTTGAATTCATTCCACCATTTATTGATTTGTTCGATTTTGTCTTTTCTCCTTCAGTTTGTCATTCTTAAACAAATTCTCGACAGATGCTTTGAAGTGTGTCTTAACGAAGCCGCGGAAAGCGTTATATGTTTTTAGTCCCTTGCTCAGCCTCTATTTCGCGAAGAGCATCGTCGTGGTTGCCAGCCTTAATATAACCTGCTATTGTTTTAAGCAAAATATTTTGTCAGACCCTTATCGCGCGCAATCTGCTTAGTGTGTCCCACCTCGTGCGAGAATTGGCGGAACCAGAGGTCATAATCCTGCCCACTTTTGCTATTATCAAGATAATATGGCGACACAAGGATTCGTGCATTATTGGGAGAGCCGCCAATTGTAATGCAGTTGCCTTCGGGTTGAGAAATGAATTCTTCAAGCCTTGCATTCTTCACATACGTAATGAGAACGTTCGCTACCAAAGACAATAAGTGAGCGGCTGATTCCGTAAAGGTATAGTATGTTACTTCATGGGGTATCCCCATTAACGTATTGGCGGAGCCTACTGCTTGGTACAGAACAACGGTTTTCGACATGTTTTACAACAATGCCCTTAGGGAACATTCCCATAACATCGATATTCGCAATTGGACTCCCGTTACAATATGTATACGAACTTACCGACACATACTTTTTCTGTTAAATTATCCACCCCATACCACAAACTTATGATTGGGTCCATGTATCTTGCACCGTAATAGTACAGACCTGTTTCTTCATCCATCTCCTTGCCGTTGAACTTATATGGCAGTTCCTCACTGCTACTATGCTCATCAACGAGGAGTTCACCGTAGGGCAAGTAAGCATCATACTGTGTGATGTTGGCTTTATCATCTGTGATATAAGACGTTGAGCTGAGGTGGTCACTGTGATAGAAGAAGGTCTCTTCTTTTGTAGTGTCATTTTGGAATATAACCATAACCAGCCTGCGGGTCATCAGGGTTGCTCGGGTCATTCCAGCTTACAGGGGGACCGAGGTTAGTATTCGGTGTGGTGTTGGGGCGTGGAGTCTGAATCCAACCCTGTGGCACATCGTGGTTGCCGAGTGTGTCAATGATAGAGTTATATCCTCGTTTTTGTATTCTCTGGGTCACCATACGCACCCTTTTTCTGTCGGTACACCAGGAGCTACACCCACCTTCTTATAGTACGCTTCCTTCTGTGTCTGAATCTGATTCATGCGTTCTGCATAGTCCTGCTGACCAGCGGTGACGTATGAGCCGTTGCGTCCGTAAACGTTGTTGAACAGACCTGTTCCAATCCTTTGAAGCGATTCGTTTGTCACCAATGAAGTAATGCTTCGTGAAGCGGTTCTTGTTAATGCTAATTATTGAGGCTGGATAAAGCGTGAAGTTATCCGTCTCATGGAAGGTAATACCCTGTGGCGCACCATTGATATACACACCCTCAACCGTGTCGTAGCTTTTCATGAGACACGCGTCACCTGCTATAGATGTAGCAACTCGTCTTGCTGTTACCAAATATAGACATGTGCATTTTTCTCTATCTGTGTATTTATTTTTATATTAGCTTTAGATACCATTGATTGGATTTTACAACTATTATATCCTTTTTATGCGAAAACGCCAATATGGCTATCCGAAAACGATAAAAATTGACACTCCACAAACTGCTTTTTCCCAAAAGTCAATAATTAAAGGATCCTTCGATTAGTAAAAGTTATTTTTTACATATAGTCCCCAAATTGGTGTTGAACAAAAAAATATGTGCGATATTTCCTTCCATGAAATCTTCATATTTCCTTCCTTTTCTGTAATTAGTAAGCCCAACTCATTTATGACTATTTTTCTTTTGCGAGTTTTTACTAATCCATAAATAAGAATAATGATTATAAATACTGAAATCAAAAAGTATTATTTTTCATATTGCTTTGGTGATTATTCATATATCATCTACTGATAATGCAAAATGGTATTAGCATTATCAGTAACAATGAGGTAGGATATGTATATATATTAAAAATCTTTTTGCCATTAGTAGAACCTTTTATAAATTGAATAACCATAAGAAACCATTGATGGTGTCATTTTTCCTACTGCCACGCCAATTGCTGTTTGCGCAGGGTAATTAGTCGCATTTTTCCAAAAAGAACAAGATGACTATCAAATTGACGATTAATACTCACTCTTCGATTAACCATATTATTAGCAAGTCGTTTTTGCATATTTTTCCAGAAGTTGTACCTAATGTTTTTAATTTCACCTTTTACTTCTTGACGAAAAGCTTGACGAACTGCTGATGATGCATATTTATTTGCAACCTTTGCCGTCAACTTTGTTGCCCCTTTTCCTATAATTTTACCCACCCAGTACCAATATCTGCACTTACAACATTACTAACAACACTTTCTGCAATATCTCTTTGTTTATATGTCCTTTTCCTATCAACGTTTCTCCTAAAGATGCAACAGTACCACCTGCGGCTGTTGCCATAAAACCAGCACCACTTGCAGTTAGAGCTCCATTTATTGCGCCACTTACTGCTGCTCCAGCAATCTCTCTAGCGGATTTTTCCTTGGTATGCTGCAATACTTGCATTTATTACTCCCCAACTAAAAGCACCAATCGCAATCCAAGCGACTTTACCATTTGGATCTACAAACTTAACAGGGTTATTATGCGTATAAGCATATACACTTTCATCTGGGTACTTCTCAGCCAACGGATCCACCCCATACCACAGACTTGCCATAGGATTCAAGTACCTTGCACCATAATAATACAAGCCAGTTTCTCGTCAAACTGCTTGCCGTTGAACTTATACGATAGGTCTTCGGATTAAGAATACTCGTCACCTAACAGTTTGGATCGTCAGAGTAGCGTTTGTAGTGAAGTTAGGGCATAGATACGGGAGACAGTTGTCCCTGCTGTGATTTCCAATCACAGTACAAAGAGACTTATTTCTCTTGCACCACAACCCGACATCCACTGTAAGGCTCAATGCCTGCAGACGCTCAGTGTTATGTGTTTATCGTAACTATGCCGGCTATGTTATTCTCTTTTTGAAAAGAATAAATAATCCGACATAGCACTTTCTAAGGCAAAATATACAACTTTATTTTTGTAAAATGTATTCGTACAAGGAAGAAAAGCTATATTGGGTGTGTTATACACCTTTGATTGAATCAAAAACACTGAGCTAACAGATTGACATATACATTTGTACCCCAAAGCCTATGAATACACTCTCGTATGATATGTAAAACCCCTAATTAAGTTTTTAATTTTTAGTTGCTGTCATTTTTAACATTTCACGTACTAGGTTTATATTCAGGTGATTAAAGGCGTGAACGGAGTGACAGAAGTGATAGTAAAAATCGAAAAAGGTATGCAAGTGGCTTTTTGTCCTTGGCTGGGAGGGCAACTGATAGTTATAAGATACAACTATTAGTGGTAAAACTATCCAGTGCAGGTCCTCGTAAGATTATTCGTCCTTCCATATACCACCACACCCGTTACGGACTAATCAGAAATATGTTTACAAGAGATTGAAGCTACATGTCCACAAGACCTGGAGCTATGCAAAGCATTCAGACTTATATCCAATTGTTTACCAAAGACTTTCTAAAAGGTGCTCTCTTACGCTGCAAAAGGGCATCTTTCACACCTCAAAAGAGCACCTTTCATTATGTGAAAAGGCATCTTTACTTTTCCTTAATTCCGCAGCGTAAAATCTTTTAAGAACTCCAAGTCCCTGAGAAACAAAGTTCTCAAACACTTGGATATGTCAGAAATTTCACCCTATCTTGGTGCTACAAACATAAAAAGTAAGCAAAAATCTGACATGACAAAGGTAGCAATTAAAAAAACGAGAATATCACTTCTTTTCGGTGGAATTTGTCACATTATGGACGTTTTTCTCAAAGTTGGGCTTTGAAAAACTTACCGAATCTGTATTGGGCAAACGTGGAAGTAGTGGCAAAGCATTCAGCCACGGAAGTATTTTCGGCTCTCTCTTCTTCAGCTACCTTTGTGGTGGAGAATGCCTTGAGGACATCAATGTGCTTATAGGGCAGTTCAAGCAGCGACCTGATACGCTATTATCCGGTGCTGACACAGTGGATGCGGACTAAAGGAGCTTGCCGAAAAGAATAATTACATTTTATAATGAACGTGGAGCAAGCGAAAAGAACTTCGACATACAGAACAATGACTTCGGATGGTTACATCTGCGCTTTTCCTACATGGCTGAGAACATGGTTTTCATGATGATTACCGCCATGCTGAAGAACTTCTATCTCTATCTCATCCGTCATATCAGCGATAAGGTCAATCCATTGAAAAAGACAAGCAGGTTGAAAGCCTTTATCCTACATTTTGTCAGCGTGCCAGCGAAATGGGTGAGAACTGGAAGGCAGAACATTCTGAACCTATATACAAATAAAAACCTACTACTCTGAAGTCTTCCTTGAATAAGCAGCAGTTCTTTGTGGTTCTCACATTCTTCGTTGGTTTGGGTAGGGGATTTCATGCTCATGCAAGAATCAAGAACCCCAGAAAATCCCCATATCAATGGATAAATCCCCAAAATATCACTTCAATATATAAAAGAACCTCACAAGGAATAATGCTGCGGAATTGAGGTATTACTTTAGAGGCAGTTCAATATTTCATTTAGATTCTTCCTTTCCTTTCCAAAAATACAATTAGTTCTTTTTGCAATATAGAGTTTAGATAAAACTGCTATAAGAAAAAGAATTATATACACGTATAATAATTGAGCACTGTCAGAGAAATAAGGACAAATTGTATAAGCCATGATAGAAATTGTAATCCTGTTTTCAACTTTAGGCTGAGTATAATAAAATTTAATATTAAGAGGAAGGTTATCTATCACTAATCTAATGATATAGAAAATTGTCCAAAAACAAAAACTTTCAACAAAAACATATTCTATAACTCATGCCCCATGCCCTATTAATTTTAATGAAATATAAGAACCAAAGAAACAACAAAGTTAAACCAACCAAGGTATCCAAACGTAATAATAGAAAGAATTAGAAGTTCATACATCACGTTATTTGAATCATTGCCCCCTCACAAACATTTGTAACAAAAATATATACCTATGTATGATAACATCTGCACACTCCAAAAATAAGCAGAGAGATAGTTGATGCATTAACGAAAACTTTTAATTTTTCCATTTTAATCATACTTTACTAATGTTGTAACTATTCAGCGATAACCAATATATACAGTGCATATCAATTTATCAAACCTTAAATAATGCTTGAATCGTATTATATGGAGTTTTGTCGTGCTTCTTCGCTGTTTCTACAATCGAATGAAGTTCAAGAAAGGCGTCTGCTCAGAAGTCGGAACGAAATGTCATGAGTTCTTCAGTTTGATTTTTAAGCTTTGCGTATTCCTGTCTTGTAATACTTTTGATATGTCCGTAACTTGCTCTTTCATAGGTATAAAGGTGCAAAGAAAATCTGAAATAAGCAAGAAAAATGAGCATCTTTATAATCTTTATACGAAGATTTTAGAGGAAAGAATACAAACAGGTTAATACTGCTGAATAGTTATCGCTATCATTCTTGTTCCTACAATGCTAATCTTCATCTTTCCTATTGCTTTTAAGAGCATATTTTATTGACTGTTTCCAACAAGGAAGCCTATAAAATATGCTTTGTTACTTTCCCTAATGTAACAAAAAGTAGGTAAAGTTTTTGTAAATAAAGGGGAAATGACTATTTTTTGTTGTCTCTTAACAAGTATTAGTTGATATGAATAATAAAAGTTTTTTATTCCTTTTAGCCTCTCTTTTATCTATTACTATTATAGCTGGATGCAAAGCTGAGAAAGTATCAGCTGCGGAGAAAGTGAAGGACTCTGTAGCTTCTTCTTCTGTTGTTTCTGACTCTGTTGTAGTGGAGAAAGATGTTCCCTTGGTGGTTGATTCTATCGGTAAATCTTATAGTACGAATAAGGGAATTGTTGATTTGGCTTATTTTTTTCCGAAGTCTGGTCCGCAACCACTAGTTGATTCGATTCGTGCTTATCTATCGTCTGAGATGAGGAAAGTAACAGATTTCATTGTTTATGATGGTGTAAGAGCTCAATCTTACAAGAATCTGCAGATGGTAAGGGAATGATAAACTATTATGCTAAGATTGCTTTATACTAATGTGAAGCTTTCTTTCGAAGAACTCGAGGATTCAAATTTGTCTTGGACGCCAGCATTTTTCAAGGTATGTTATGAAGGAAAAATGAAACTAATCGTTATGTTTCTTATACCTCGTCTGTTTACATATATTCTGGTGGAGCACATGGAATGTCTGGAACGTATGGGGTAACTTTTTGATAAGAAGACGGGTGCTATGCTGCGTAATATCTTGAAAGTGAAGAATGTTAAGGAACTACAACCTATCCTCAGAGCTGGCGTGGAAAGTTATTTTAGAAGTTGTGAAGAGGATAATGGTACGCATAATGTAAGTAGTCGTGTCAAAGAGGATATGGAGGGACTCTTTCTTGAGAAGGGGATTATCCCGCTGCCCTAAGGATGAGGTTTATCTTTCTCCGAAAGGTGTTGTCTTTGTTTATGGACAATATGAGATTGGTCCGTATGCGATTGGAATGCCTACCTTTACGATTCCTTATAGTAAGATAGAAAAAGTTCCTTTCTCCTGAGGCACAACGCCTTGCAGGAATTAAGTAATTTCGTGAGTCGAATTGATTACTTTTTGGCTTTTAAGTTGAAAAGGACTTTTATAAACCCTTTTTACAAACAATTCCTTTCTTTGAATGGAATAGTGGTTCTATAACGAATCATGTGGGTTGTGTGTTGATATTCCATCGGTTTGGTGCGGGTGCTCAGCATGTGGTGCTGGTGCTAACACTAATGGTGCGGATGGTATGCACCATATAGTGCGAAGGGTTAGCACCATTGCTGTATATGGAAGGGTAGGGATTTAATGTGAATTAAGCATATTAAAAATGAAGGTCAAGCTGGAGTTGTGTCTAGTTGAGGCTATACCTTTTAACACTAATTTATGCTCTATGACGAATTACCCAGACGATTCGTTATAGAGCCAATAGAATAAAATGGACTGCGGGATAACCACGGAACTTGTTAAATGTTTTTACACAAGTTGATAATATGAATACGAGGAGAGGGTGTGTCAAAATGGACACATCCTCTTTTACTTTACCTTTTGTTCACCATATAAATCATTATTTACTATAGCTATGCTGCTAATTTTCATATAAAAATGATTTATTGGTCTTTAAATAGCCTATATAAACTTTAGTATAGAGCATCTGAAGGTGACTAAAAAGTACCTCCATAATGGCTTTTTAGTTCCTTGAGATTAGTTTTTCTGCACATTTTTCCTATGTTAAAGGCAATGGCAAAGAATGCAAAGTCCATGTTGACCTTGTCTTTCCCAAAAATGCCTAAACCTCTTGTAGGCTTTATTATATTTTTGTTTGTCCAAAAACAGCTTCAGGTTCTATGCACCTTCGCCCTCGATGCTTGATGCCTTCTTCCGAGGTCAGTAGTTCCCGTGCCTTTTGTTTATAGTGCTGTAGTTGGTGGTTTACTTCTATAATCCTGTTTCCTCTGCCTTTGAAGCATGAACCTCTCAGCGGACATCCCTCACAGCGTTCTGCCTGATAACGTACGCTGTAAGTAACGAATCCATTAGAGGTTAGGAACGCTTCATACCTATACGCTTCATATGCTGTCCCATAGGGCAGACGTAGAAATCCTGTTCCTTATTATAATAAAGGCTTGCGGGACTGAATGGGTTAGGTGTGTAGCGTGGGCGCTGCCTTTATGGCGGAAGTAGTTATACTTCACGTAGGCTTCCATATTATGTACGTCCATGAACAGATAGTTCTCCTCGAGCCATACCCCGAATCGGCTACGACTGTCTTGGTATAACGATGATAGCGTGATTTGAAGGACTCCAAGAAAGAAGGAAGTGTGAGCGTGTCTGTACGGTTAGCATAGAGTGCAAAAGTCGGTGATAAACTGGTTCTCCGTTGCTATCTGCAGATTATATCCAGGCTTAGTCTGTCCGTTCCGCATAGCGTCCTCCTTCATGTGCATAAACGTGGCATCAGGGTTTGGTCTTGCTGTAGGAGTTTCTCTCCCATAATCTCAAGGTGTTGGTCATACTCCTGGAGTTTATTACGTTTCTTCTCAAGTTCTTTAAGCTGTTTTTCTTGGTTTTTAACAGCTTGTTTCTCTTCTTTTAGTCTTAGGCTCAGGGACTGATTCCAAAGACTTGTTTAATTCCTCGGATATCTCATCGAGCAGAGCTGCAGTAAACTCGACACCTTCTGTTTTTAGCGGCATTGTCCTGCGCTATGACATCATCAACCTGAAGCAAAAGTGTGCGTATTTGTTCCTCGCAACTTGGCGCGGTTCTTTTCCACGGTTCTCTTCAAACGAAGGTGAGTACTTGTTGGCTTTCGATTCTATTTTTGTGCCGTCAATATATTCAACGTCAAGACTTATCAAACCTTTGGCTGCAAGTACTAATACGACTTGTGTGAATATATTGTTGATTTCCTTTTTCACACGATTACGAAAACGATTGATGGTAATAAAATCAGGCTGCTCATATCCTGCTAGATAGATGAAATGAATGTCACGCTTGAGAAGTGACTCTATACGACGGCAGGAATAGATATTATTCATATAGGCGTAAAGAATCACCTTAAGCATCATTTGTGGATGATAAGGGCTTGCGACCACTGGGCTTATAAAGTTTGTAGACATTATCCAACATAAGATTATCCACCAAGACGTCTAAAGACGAACAGGGTCATCTTCTGCGATATCCTTATCAATTCTTTTGAGGGAAAAAGAATCATTTTTCTTGTGTATGTAAGAACGAAAGTGTATCTTTGTCATAATGAGATTTTTTTAATGCCTAAAGGTACAAAAACTTTAGGAAATAGCAAAGCCCTGGCTTGAGAAAGTCGGGGCTTTGTGCATAAAAAAGAGGATGTGTACATTTTGACACACCCTCTTCGTATGATAATCCTTTGTGAAGGACTTTGTTTATTTCTACACTATAGATAATAAGTAGATAGTTGTTTTACTCCTCGTCCTCTTCTTCATCCTCCAGAACGATGTCATCTACCTTCATACCCTCGATAGGTAAGGTGCGGTCGATAACAGCATTGTAAGAGATAGAACTCTCACTGCGTGATAGACCAAGCGGCATCAACTTTATCGTGAATGACAGACATAAGGTGATGGTTGTTATATGCGTAGATTTTCAAGAAGAGGTCGTATTCACCTGTAGTATAGTGACACTCTACAATTTCTGAATCTGACGCAAAGCTTCTACAACATCGTCAAACTTTTCTGGATTCTTAAGGTTCAATCCAATGAAGGCACAGGTCCTCATACCCAATGCGCTCAGGGTCAATAATAAATTGTAGAACCTTTATTACTCCAAGATTTGTTAGCTTCTGAATACGTTGATGAATGGCTGCACCACTGACATTACAAGCACGTGCAACTTCAAGGAATGGAATTCGTGCATCCTCAGAGATGAGGTGCAGAATCTTCTTATCAAGACGATCTAAACTTCTATGTGCCATTATTTCTAATTTATTTTTGTTTACAAAGGTATTAAAAACTTCCAATAAGCAAAATGAAAACAAGTTTTTACATCAAATTACAACTTTATAATCTATTTCAATTTATTATCTCTACTCATTGTTGCTGTAAAGTTGATATTCAACACATTAGCTTCTCTCAGCGCTTGTTTAAGATCCATTATCATACCCATGTCTGCATGGCGGTCAGCCTTGATGCTCACGCTGAGTTGTTTGCGTTGCTCAGGTGGTAAAACGGCAGAAAGTTGTATTAAATATTTTTAATCTCTGGGATTGTAGTGATGTTGTCATTTAACTGAACAACCATCTTGTTGCTTTCAACTTTCCCAAGTTTATTGATTTGACTGAGACCGATATAGATATGTTGAATGCTTGAGTTGTTGTACATTCGTGAAAGTTCTGTAGCCATAGGCACTTGATATTTCACGTGTACAGTACTTTCCCTCATGTGAACAACCAACATGAAGAAGAAGAGGATAGAGAAGATAAGGTCGGGTAGTGATGCTGTGTTCAACGTAGGAATTTCATGATTCCTACCACGATAAAGTTTCATTTTGTACCTCCTTCCTCTGCGTTGTCAATCTTACTAGCAATATAGACTTCTGAAATACGAACAGGTATTTCATCGGCAATCTGTTTCTGCTGTTCGTAGCTACATAGTTCAAAATTCTTACCAAAAAGATTGAGCGAACGTTGGTTACGAAGAGTATTGTAGGCCGCTACAAGTTGGTTTTTGTACGTGTAGATAGGTATCGTATGATGCGTTGCGGTCACCTGCAACTGGATGAGATGTGCCTTTCCATTTGTCTGGATGAACTGTGTCGCACGTTGTAGAATTTCCTTCATCGTTACAGACTTGCCATCTAGTGTTACTTGATTCTTGGCGTCAATAACAAGGCGGATAACCTTTTTGCTGTCGACAGCAGTTGGTGGTGTTTTTGTCTTGTCAATCGCTGGTAACTGACGTGATAGTCCTTTGTCGAGATCCATAGATGAGGCAACAGGAAGAAAATCAACAGCATAAACGAGATATCTGCTGTTGACGTAGTATTTAGTATAGGAACTTTGCGTCGTTCTTTCTTTCGAAACATCATTTTCCATGTCCCTTTCTATAATAGCGTGTTGCTCCGAAGACAACCACTCCTGCAGCGATAACAAGGAGAAGTAATGAACTGTTTATAAACATATCTGTCATGCGGAGCCAAAAGCTATCTGTAAACTTTTGTCCATTGACCATCATCATCTGTGTAGAACTGAAGATAAAAGTCAAGACTAAGATGAGTGTTGTTGCACCATAGGTGATATAGGTTATCTTTTTCGCTGGAATACCATTTGTAATTCCTTCTGCTCCGGAGTAGCACTTTGAATACCACGAATGACAGCAATGATTGACGCTATGATAGCGATGGTCAGCAATCCCCCACATAAATCCAAAGCAAAAACATCGGTAAGCATTGGCGCATTGAAGGATGCGTCAGCTGAATAGGGTACGTCATAGCCAATAAGATAGAATGCCAAGAAGACAATGGCTGATAGGGCTACTATCAAGTAGAGAACGCATTGTGAGATTCGTTCTTCGTCCATCTTTGCTATTCCTTTTATTTTTTTCATACAACCTGTTTTAATTCAGAATTCATAAATCAGAATCATAATTATGATGACTTTTGCAAGTCCATAACATTTAAAGCATTAGCGGTTGGACTTGGTAATCATAATCGTTGAATTTGAATTCGGCATTATGAATTGCTATTCTGATTTGCTTTCAACTTATATTTCATTATTGCATCTAACAAAGAGATGGCTGATTCTTCCATCTGCGCTGTGATGTGGTCAATCTTTTTGAGAGGATGAAGTTATAGAATACTTTGCAAAACAAGTGCAACGATGATACCAAAGATTGTAGTAATCAATGCCACTTTCATACCCGATGCTACAATAGTTGGACTGATGTCGCCAGCCTCTGAATCTGGTCGAATGCCATCACCATACCGATAACAGTTCCAAGGAAACCAAGTGATGGGGCCATGGCTATGAAAAGCGTAATCCATGAACAGCCCTTTTCGAGGTTAGCACTTTGAACACTTCCGTATGAGGTGATGCTACGCTCGATGTTTTCTATTGAGTCGTCAATACGTAGCAAACCTTGATAGCAGATAGATGCTACTGGTCCGCGTGTGTTGCGGCTGAGTGCTTTTGCTTGTTCAATCTCACCCGCAACAATCATATCATCCAGTTTTCCAACGAATCGTTTTTGCATCAATTTCAGAAAGACTGAGATAGATGATACGTTCAATATAAAAAGCTCAAAACCCAGCACTAGGGCTAACGCCACGAGTGACATGAAGCCAGCATTACCCTCAATGAACTTTTGTTTTAAGGATTGATGGAAGCTTGCATCTTTTTCTGCGGTTGGTTTTACTGTTGCTGTGTCTGCAACACCAGTATCATTCAATGCTGCATCGGATAGTGTATCTGTTGCTGTAGCCGCTGCAGAAGGTGCTTGGGCAGAAACGAGTGATGAACAAAAAGAATGTGAGAATTGTTATGAATGAAAACAATGCAATTAATTTCTTCATATTAAAAACCCTATAATGGTCTCCCTTTTTATAAAAAGCCTTATTGCTTTTTGGTTATTGAAAGACGAATCAAACTAAAGCAAACTTATCCTCCTTTTTGTATCTGCTTAATCCGTGCAAAGGTATATAAAAATGTAATAACAGCCAAATCTTTATACTTTTTAATGACGGAAAAAGATTTGCTATCATTTTGAATAATATATTTTCATGTCTGGTAAGTCGTGGCGACGATTGGTTTCAAGTTATTTAAACAAAAGTTCTCCTTGCTTTTTAACTTGTTGCATAATCAATGAAGTTTCAACGCATTGTAGGAGAACTTCTAACTGATAAGAATCATGGTGTTAATGTTTATTATCCATTGTCGTTGATTTTTGCTCTTCAGCCTTTTTGAGCTTTCTTTTATTTTGCCTCTAAAGCATTTTTCTTTCGGTGATATTGCATAACTTTTTACCGAAGAGGGCAGCCATTGAGTCAGCTGACAGATAACGCATGGAGCCAGAATCAAAGCCCACTGAGTCTTGTGGGATGCGATGCCCTTGTTCGTCAATCGTGTCTTTATAGATGTACAACCTGCCATTGAAGATATGCCAACTTGTATAAACCGTTACCTTTGGATATTCAACAGGACTTTCATCCTCTAACGAGTTGGCTTTTTCATGATATAACCCACAGGTGATGCCTGGTTATAACTCTTTAGTGTAAACCCATATTCACGTGGTATGAAAAGTGCTTTTTCATCGAATCACTCATCTCAGCAAGTATCTCTTCGTCCGTTTTTGTTGGATTAGGTTTCAGCTTTGGTAACACCTGAAATGTCCAAGCACCCTTCATCTGCTCGAGATCAATAACCATTACAGCTTCAAGTGAGTCTATTGGATTTGGCACAATAGCTAGGGCATCACCAATCTGTGGGTTGCCATAGACCATGCCGTTACGTTTAGCTGTCACGATATCAAACTTTATTGGGTCACCTCCCCTCATTCGGTAAGAGAACAATGATAGAGTCGGAACAGCCGTCACATGCTAGTCCGTAGCGTGTGCTGTCCCCTTTTAATTGAACCTCAACGTCAATTGCACTATTATTTCCTGTTGGCACTTGATTATAGCAAACCTGTAAGGAGTAGTAATATAAAACCAATAAGAAGGAAAACCAAATTCTTCATATGCTTACTTTTAGACTGCAAAGTTAGTCAATTATTGCAAAAATATTATCAGTCAGTCGTTTTTGGAAATTTTTATCTAATTTTGCAGGTCAGATTGCATGTTACAATCTCTTTTCAGATAACAACAGAAAATATATACAAAAATATATATGGGAAAGAAAATTCAGTTCAGTCTCATTTATCGAGACATGTGGCAGAGCTCTGGTAAGTTCCAGCCACGTAAGGATGAGTTAGTTCGTATCGCACCAGTCTTCGTTGAGATGGGCTGTTTTGCACGTGTAGAAACCAATGGTGGTGCTTTCGAGCAGGTAAACCTTTTGGCAGGTGAGAACCCCAATGAGTCAGTACGTGCTTATACTAAGATTCTGCACGAAGCTGGTATCAAGACTCACATGCTTGACCGCGGTCTGAACGCTTTGCGTATGTATCCTGTTCCTGATGATGTTCGTGCATTGATGTATCGTGTAAAGCATGCACAGGGTGTGGATATCACTCGTCTTTTCGACGGTCTGAACGACATTCGTAATATTGCGCCTGCATTGAAGTGGGCTAAGGAAGCTGGTATGACTCCACAGGGTACACTCTGTATCACTACCTCTCCTGTTCATACAATTGAGTACTACTGCAAGTTGGCTGATGAGGAAATTGCAGCTGGTGCAGAGGAACTTTGCTTGAAGGATATGGCTGGTATCGGTCAGCCTGCATTCCTTGGTGAGTTGACTCGTCGCATTAAGGAGAAGCATCCAGACGTGATTCTTGAGTATCATGGTCACTCTGGTCCTGGCTTGTCAATGGCTTCTATGCTTGAGGTAGCTAAGAATGGTATTGATATTCTTGATGTTGCTATTGAGCCATTGTCATGGGGTAGGTACACCCAGACGTTATCTCTGTACAGAGCATGTTGAAGAACGCTGGCTTTGATGTACCAGAAATCAACATGGATGCCTACATGAAGGCTCGTGCTATGACTCAGGAGTTCATTGATGAATGGCTCGGCTACTTCATCAACCCACAGAACAAGATTATGAGTTCATTGCTCCTTGAGTGTGGTTTGCCTGGTGGTATGATGGGTTCTAGTGATGGCTGACCTGGTGGTATTCGTTCTACTATTAATAACCTCCGCAAGAAGAAGGGCGAACCAGAGCTTTCAGTAGATGATATGCTTGTTAAGTTGTTCGATGAGGTGGCATATGTATACCACGCGTAGGTTATCCTCCATTGGTAACTCCATTCTCACAATATACAAAGAACATTGCTCTTTATGAACCTCCCTCACCTTGAGCAGGGTAAGGGTCGCTTCGTAATGATGGACGATTCTATGTGGGGTATGATTCTTGGTAAGAGTGGTCGTGTTCCTGGTGAGATATGTCAGGAGTTGAAAGACCTTGCTAAGCAGAAGGGTCTTGAGTTCACTGATGCCGATCCTCACACCTTACTTCCAAACGCTCGACGACTTCCGTAAGGAAATGGATGAGAACGGATGGGATTACGGACAGGATGATGAGGAACTCTTCGAGTTGGCTATGCACCCAGAGCAGTACCGTAACTATAAGAGCGGACAGGCTAAGAAGAACTTCCTTGCTGATCTTCAGGCTGCAAAGGATGCTAAACTCGGTGCAAAGGTAAGCCCAGAGGAGGCAGCAGCATTCAAGCATGCTAAGGCTGATGCTATCATTTCTCCTGTTAAGGGTCAGCTCTTCTGGGAATTCCAAGGTGATGGTGAGGCTGCTCCAGCTATCGAACCATTCATCGGTAAGGAGTATAAAGAAGGTGATGTATTCTGCTACGTTCAGGCTCCTTGAGCGAGTTCGTAACTGTTCCTGCTGCCCTTGGTGGTAGTTAGTGGAGATCAACGCTAAGCAGGGTGCTAAGGTAGACAAGGGCGACGTTATCGCTTACATCGAGAGAGCACACGAAGAATAAAGAATCAGTATTATAATGATAGTACCACGGCTCCCTCATTCATGGCGGTGTAAGCCGACTGGGAGAGGAGGTGTGGCTTTTTCGTGATATGGATTACCAAGCAATTATCAATAAATATTATCCTGAGGATAACGAACTCCGTCATATTCTCCTCTTGTTCATAGCAGAGCTGTAGCGGATAAAGCACTTGCTATAGCTGATCGTCATCCAGAGTTATCGCTTGACCGTCAGTTTATAGAGGAGGCTGCTATGCTGCATGATATAGGTATTGTTCGTTGCAATGCCCCAGTAGAGGCAATGTTTCGGCACTGAGCCTTATATCTGTCATGGTCGTATGGTGCAGAGATGTTGCGCAGAAGGCTTCCTCAACATGCTCGCGTTTGTAGAACGTCATACTGGAGCGGGTATCACTGTAGCCAAATCATTGCGCAAAAGCTACCACTTCCAGAACAAGATTTTCTCCCTGAAACAATGGAAGAGAAGATAATATGTTATGCTGATAAGTTCTTTTTCCAAGTCTCATCTTGATGAAGAGAAGACGATAGAGCAAGCAATAGCAAGTCTTTCCAAGTTTGGCGAAGAAGGTGTTGCACGCTTTCGTGAGTGGGTTAAGATGTTCTAAAAACGGCATTGAGCGTATTGACAATCTTATTATAAGAAAGCAATATATTAGCTGTTTTATCTCAGTCGTAGGTCATTCGGATGATTTATTAGGCGTGTAATAGTTTTTAATCATTATTTCTTTGTACTTTTGTAGTATGATAAGAAAGAACCCATATACAGAAGAAAAAAATATAAGCATTATAAGGTGACTACCTCGCCCGTTGCTTGAATGGTTGTTGGCTAACCTGAATGAGAGTAAGAGTAAGGTTAAGGCAACGCTACAGAATCGTGGTATCAAGGTGAATGGTAAGTGCGTTACACAGTTTGACCATCCACTGAAGGCTGGCGACAAGATATCTGTTAGCAAGAGCAAGAAGAACGATCTCTTCCGTAGTCGCTATGTGAAGATCGTCTATGAAGACAGATTTTTGGTAGTGATTGAGAAGAATATTGGTATTCTTTCAATGGCTGCTGGCCATTCTTCATTGAATGTGAAGACGGTTCTTGATGATTATTTCCGTAAGACAAAGCAGAAGTGTACGGCACATGTTGTCCATCGACTTGACCGTGATACATCAGGACTGATGATTTATGCTAAGGACATACAGACGGAGCAGTTACTTTGAACATGACTGGCATAATATCGTTTTTATGACCGTCGTTATGTGGCTGTAGTCAGTGGTGAGATGGAGCATGATGAGGGTACAACAGCCAATTGGTTAAAGGATAATAAAATCATACGTAACTTATAGTTCGCCAGTGGATAATGGTGGAAAATATGCCGTTACACATTTCCATGTACTTGATCGTACGGTAGCGCACAGCCTTGTTGAGTATCAGTTAGAGACAGGTCGTAAGAATCAAATTCGTGTACATTCAGCAGATATGGGGGCATCCTGTCTGTGGTGATGTGAAGTATGGTAATGGTGATGATCCGTTGCATCGCCTCTGCTTACATGCCTACGTACTTTGTTTCTATCATCCTGTTACACATCAGCGCATGGAGTTTGAGACGCCTGTGCCTGCTACGTTTAGACATTTATTCAAGTAATTACATAAAACCCCAATGGAGAATCTAGAATATTTTATCGGTTTACTTTGCTATTCTTGTAATCGGTATCTTCCTTATTAAGAAGATAACAGGAGTGTATCTTTTCGTATCATCATAGCTGTTATTGTTCTCGTTGTGGGGCTATTGGGCTTTGATGGGATTACACATTCTTTAGCTGTTCTGTATTTACTGCTTCATGTGCTAAAAGAAAGTAAAAGGAGAATAGTTAAGAACTGAAAAAGTTAGGGATGATGTTCAAAAATTCATACCTTTTCAAAGTTTGAATTATATTTACAAAATAGTAGGCAAAAAGGCTTGTAAAGTTTGAGAAAATAGCTAATTTTTACGCATTTGTAAGTTGTTAGTTATCAAACACTTATAAATGCGCTTCTAAAAGGGCGTTAACAAGGGGCTAAAAGGGCGTTAATAAGGAGCTTGAAGGGCACCTTTTACAAGCCGAAAGGGCGTTAATGCGAATGCTGTTGAGCGTGATTGAAAAATAATAAAAGGAAATATATTTACAAAGTTGCCCTTTTCCTTTTTAAGTCAAAAGATAGTTTAATCCTAAGAAGAAACCTATTTTTAAACGAACTCTCACATAGATACTTGTTGCATACGAGAAACATTTTTATTGAAGCAGTCAGCTCCCTTCCACATGCAACAAGACTTGCTTGTTTTGAACACACAATAGAGTAGTTATGCAAGACAGATAAGCACGTTAGAAGAAGTAGTTGTCTCAAATCCTTAATCGAATCCTGGGTTACCTCAGCTATATCCTTTATTATCTTGCCATTCTCCATTAGTACAATTCTGTCACTGATGTCGGTCGTATGGTATAGATTATGACTCGAGATAAGGATTGAGGCTTTGTGTTTATTTTTTATATTCCATAAGAACCTTCTTTAAATGATTCTGACTGCTTGGGTCAAGGAAGTTGAAAGGTTCATCAAGGATGATAAACTTTGGAAAGGAGAGTAGTGCTGCGGCTATGCCAACCTTTTGTTTGTTGCCAGCTGAAAGTTCACGGATATATACTTTCCTCTCAAGAATTTCATCACCAAGGAATGTATGAAGACTGTTCAATCGTTCTTCCTCATCTTTTTCATCGATGTTATTCACTTTAGCAATGAAGCTGAAAAACTCCTTTTGGGGTAAGGAAATCTATTAGAAAACTTTCATCCAGGTAAGCTGCAATAAAGCTCTTCCAAGATTCTTTAAGGTTTGAGATGACGGTCTCTGCCAACAGACTTGTCTTTGTCCAGCGTATCCTTTTCATCAGTAAGACAGAAATTTACACTACCGCTATCAGCTTTGATGAGATTAAGAATCAAACGGAAGAGCGTCGTCTTACCAGCACCATTATTACCAACAAGACCAATTATCTCATTGGGAGGGAAATAAAAATCGGGGATAGACACAGCTGTCTTATCCCCGAACTTCTTTATAAGGTTATTAACGGATATCGCGACCATGGCATTTTTGAATTTCTTTACCACTACCACAAGGACATGGGTCGTTTGGAAGAGGCATCTTCTCAGCGCGATAAGGAGTATGGTTTATTTCTGTTTGCACCTTCTCGGGTGTCATGCTGTGCAGCAGCAACCTGATTAGGGTCGTTGAGTTCAACCTTTTCCTCTTTATAGTTCTGACTATGCTCCTCAGGTGCAGCCTCCTGAATCTCATCAGCTGGCTGCATCTCAGGAATCTCACTACGCATCAGAACGCTTGCCGTACGATTGTTCATATCGTCAATCATGTTGTCCCATAACTTCACACTCTCCAACTTGAAGATGAGCAATGGGTCTTTCTGCTCGTAAGAAGCATTCTGTACAGAGTGACGAAGGTCGTCTAACTGGCGGAGGTTCTCTTTCCAGTCATCATCAATGATATGGAGGAGGATTACCTTCTCAAACTGCTTAACAACAGATTTAGCCTCGCTCTCGTAAGCTTCCTTTAAGTCGCATGGAATGTTGTAAACACGCTGACCATCAGTGATTGGAACCATGATACGCTCGTACATTGCACCCTGATTCTCATATACCTGCTTGATGATAGTACTCATGCCACTGTTTGGATACGTTCTGTCTTACGATCGAAGGTCTCCATAGCTACTTGAAGCTACGTTCAGCAAGTTCAGCTGTGTTGCCACCATTGAACTCTTCTTCAGTGAATGGACATTCCATAGCAAGAATCTTCAAGAATTCTTCTTTGCATCCCTCGTAGTCATTGCTCTCGATGATGTGTATGCAACGGTCCCAGATAGTGTTAGAGATATCCATACCGATACGCTCACCCATCAACGCATGGCGACGCTTTTTCATAGATAACCGTACGCTGCTTGTTCATGACATCATCGTATTCCAACAGACGCTTACGGATACCGAAGTTGTTTTCCTCAACCTTCTTCTGAGCACGTTCAATACTATTTGAAATCATTGAACTCTCAATACGTTCGCCATCTTCAAAGCCAAGTCTATCCATCACCTTGGCGATACGTTCTGAACCGAAGAGACGCATCAACTTATCTTCGAGTGAAACATAGAATACTGATGAACCTGGGTCACCCTGACGACCAGCACGACCACGCAACTGACGATCGACGACGACGGCTCTCATGACGCTCGGTACCGATGATTGCCAAACCACCTGCATCCTTCACTTCCTGAGAAAGCTTGATGTCTGTACCACGACCCGCCATGTTGGTAGCGATTGTCACTGCACCAAGACCATTCACAGAACGACCAGCCTCGGCAACAATCTGAGCCTCCTTCAAGTGCTGCTTAGCATTCAATACCTGATGTGGAATCTTACGCATGTTAAGCATCTTGCTCAAGAGCTCACTGATTTCGACAGAGGTTGTACCCACAAGACAAGGACTACCCTGGTTTCTCATTTCCTCAATCTCGTCGATGACAGCTGCATACTTCTCACGTGCTGTCTTATAAACGCGGTCTTCCATATCCTTACGGAGGATAGGACGATTGGTTGGAATCTCAACTACATCGAGTTTATAGATATCCCAGAACTCACCAGCCTCAGTTGAAGCGGTACCCGTCATACCTGCAAGTTTGTGATACATACGGAAGTAGTTCTGTAAGGTAATGGTTGCGAAAGTCTGTGTTGCAGCCTCAACCTTTACGTGCTCTTTCGCTTCAACAGCTTGGTGCAAGCCATCGCTCCAACGGCGACCTTCCATGATACGTCCCGTCTGCTCATCGACAATCTTAACTTCACCATTCAAGACAACATACTCATCGTCCTTGTTGAACATCGTGTAAGCCTTCAAGAGTTGCTGCAATGTGTGCACACGCTCACTCTGAACGCCATAATGAGCCATCATCGCATCTTTCTTATCGATATAAGTCTGCTCATCAATAACCTTCTCATCCTTCTGCTTTTCAAGTTCAGAAAGTTCTGTCGTAATATCAGGTAAGACGAACAACTGATCATCCTTAACCTGTGCAGCCAACCATGCAGTACCCTTATCAGTAAGGTCACATGAGTTCATCTTCTCGTCAGTCACGAAGTAGAGTGGCTCAATAGCCTTCGGCATCTCACGGTTGTTGTTAGCTATGTAATACTCCTCTGTCTTCAGCATACCGGTACCTTGATACCTTCCTCAGAAAGGAACTTAATGAGTGCCTTGTTCTTAGGCAGTGCTTTGAATGAACGATAGAGGGCGAGGAAACCTTCCTCCTGTAACTTCTGGAAAGTCTCTTTATTATTAGCGTTCTTCTGTGCCTCAGCTAGCTTGTGACGAGCTTCAGAAAGAAGTTCTGTAGCCTGTTTGCGTTGAACCTCATAAAGGTTCTGAACCAATGGCTGGAACTCTTCAAACATCTGAACGTCACCCTTTGGTACAGGACCACTAATGATAAGTGGTGTACGTGCATCGTCAATCAAGACAGAGTCAACCTCATCAACAATAGCGTAGTTGTGCTGACGCTGTACGAGGTCGGCTGGTGATACTGCCATATTGTCGCGCAGATAGTCGAAACCGAACTCATTATTCGTACCGAAAGTAATGTCTGCTTGGTAAGCTTTGCGACGAGCAGGAGAGTTTGGCTGATGTTTATCAATACAATCAACTGAAAGTCCATTGAACATATAGAGAGGTCCCATCCACTCAGAGTCACGTTTTTGCAAGATAGTCGTTGACTGTTACGACGTGAACACCATTACCTGTAAGGGCATTGAGGAATACTGGTAGGGTAGCAACAAGGGTCTTACCTTCACCCGTAGCCATCTCGGCAATCTTACCCTGATGAAGAACGACACCACCGAAAATCTGTACGTCATAGTGAACCATTTCCCATTTGAGGTCATTGCCACCAGCTGTCCAGTGATTATGGTAGATAGCCTTATCGCCATCAATAGTAATAAAGTCTTTTGAAGGGTCAGCAGCCAACTCACGATCAAAGTCGGTAGCTGTAACGACAGTCTCCTCATTCTCAGCAAAACGGCGTGCTGTATCTTTAACAATAGAGAATGCTATAGGCATAACCTCATCGAGTGCCTTCTCATAGTTGTCGAGCGCCTCTTTCTCAAGTTTATCAATCTGATTGAAGATTGTTTCACGTTCTTCAAGTGGAGTGCTTTCAATCGTTGCACGAAGTTCAGCTATCTTTTCACGTTGTTCCCTACCCTGCATCTTGAACATACTTTTGATTTCCTTTTGTTTTAGCACTGCAATTCATCATTGCTAAGTGCTTTTAATCTCTGGATATTTAGCCTTAACCCTTATCTACGTAGGGCTGTATAAGCTTCATATCACGTGTTGACTTATCTCCAAAAAGAGCCTTTAATATTTTATTGAAATTCATTTCTTCTTAATTGTTGTTTTAATTTATATTTGGGGTTCGTTGACCTCTATCTGCTTTTTCATTCGTATAAGCTAGCGCTTAGCTTATTATAAAGAAGAAAATGAATTCGGAGCACGAATATTTATCCCTGTCCTTAAAGAAGGATTAGGAAGGAATAGCTGTAATTCCTGGTTGTTATTTGATTGAGAGATTAAAGCAATAGGATATTTTTTTCGTATAAGTCTGCTACAAATATCGCTTTGTTTTGTACAGGCTCAACTTCGTCATCTTCTTTAATTTGTTTTAAAAGGCTTCGAGGACTGACAATACTTCCTGCTCAACACCTTTAAATGCTTGTTGATGACAAAGATCTTTCTATATTGACATCACCCAATGCAATCTTAAGCGCAGACTGATAGTTCTGTGCTTCGACTCCTGTTGTCGCAAGAACGACAAGTAAAGCAGTGATGTATTTATTCATTATCTTTATCTCTTTGAATCACTCGCGGTTGCAACCGATTTATGAATTCGTATATGTATATGCAATGTAACAACAAGAATGATGCCACAATTAATATTGGCTGTGGTATATCCTGAAATAGACTTCCGAATAGCCCCAAAATAATGAGTATTCCCCATATCTTCCACCACATTACTTTCTTCTTTCTGATGGTACTATACAAGAAGAAAAGGGGTAAAGGATTAAAGAAGAGCAAAAATGAAATTCAGACTAACACATGGATGTTGTGAGAAAATCATGATGAAGAAGACGATACCCAACAAGCCCGATGTAATCATCAGCGCTGCATCCCAAAACCCAATAAACCTGCTTTCTGCGATAGCTAAAGCTCATCATTACAAGACTAACGACTACAAAAAGAATCGCTACTGCAAGAGGGGAGAGTGGGAAAGATGGTTCTACTGTATCAGTCTTAGCTGACAATAGTTCTCTCGTCTCGTTTACTAAAGGCTTCCCATTGTAGGTTGCTTTGTCAAAGTCGTTTTTAAGTTCTCGGCAGAAACTGCTGTTCAGACTTTGTTGTCTTGCGGTCAGCATTCACACCGAGCAGGAGGTCTTCTCCGAACTGTGTCCATTTGTATTCATTGTTCCATTTATGTAGCATAGAACGGAACGTTGCATCTGAATCAGCAGGCGGATAAACAACCTTCCCATGCAGGTGGTTGACGATTATGTCACGTGCCCCTAGTAGTGCAGTTGTCGAAGAAGTAGTTATAGCGATAAACTACATTCTCAGGCTTCAAAATTTTCCTGCAAAGCCTTATAGATAGCTTCCTTATCTTTAGCTGACAGGTTTAGAACCTGCTCCGTAACCCCTCGTCCCTCATACTCATATTGTGCAAGGAACTGTTCCATGGATTGAACCCCCATGCGATAGTCTGTCATACCTAGAACAAAGCGGGGAATAAAGTAGCTTTGGTCGAGCGAAAAGATACCATAGTTAATGGCAAGGTCCTTCCACTTTCTTTGTTGTAATAGCGAATTGCGGTGTGACCATATTGCGCCCAAACTTCCTTACCTGGTGAACAGGTTAAAAGGGATATCTGAATGCTATCAGCATTGCCCATACCTTGTGCTCCTGCTGTGAGTTGGACGACAGACAGAAGGCAAGTCAGTACAATATATAATAATCCCTTTTTCATTTTGTGCGCAAAGGTAGTAAAAAAGCATGAGAGCACAAAGAAAGCTTATTAAAAATCAAAATCCTTTATTGTTTTTCTGCAATCTAGATTTTTTTTAATAACTTTGCGCCATTATATTGTTTAGACATAACGTCAGAATAAGAAATAAAGCGAATGAAAAAGATAATTGCAGCAGCATTCCTTGCATACCTTTGCACTACAAGCGTCAGCCCAGAGCGGAACTAACTCTCCATACAGTCAATATGGTTTAGGCGCATTAGCATCACAGGCAACAAGTTTTAATCGTGGTATGAACGGATTAGCATATGGTTTTCATGAGCGTAATCAGGTGAACTATATGAACCCAGCTTCTTACGCTTCGGTTGACTCTCTTTCATTCATCATTTGATGCTGGTGTTAACCTTCAGTTGACAAATTTCGAGGAGAATGGTAACAAGGTGAATGCTAAAAATGCTGATATCGAATATGTTGTTGCTTCATTCAGAGCCTTTAAGCATGTAGGTGTAAGCTTTGGTCTCTTACCTTATACAAACGTTGGCTACAATTTCAGCAACACGCAAAACGTTAATGCTTTCCCAAGTACATCTTCTGTTAATGCAACTTATTCCAACACTTATAGTGGAAATGGTACTTACATCTTGTTTATTTAGGTGCAGGCTGGGAACCATTTAAGGGCTTCTCATTTGGTGCGAACGTTGGTTATCTTTGGGGAACGTTGAACCGTAACTCAACGAATACTTATAGTGATAGTTATGTCAATACGCTGTCAAAGAATTACTCTACACAGGTAAAGAGTTATAAAAATTGATTTTGGTGCGCAATATACTTATACAGTAGATAAAAAGAATGCGTTGACCTTAGGAATGGCTTACTCACTTGGTCATAAGCTGAATGCGACTGCTGATTGTGACTTGATATCAACGAACTCACAGACAAGCATTTCTGACACAACACATTATGCTGTTTCAAATGCACTTGAATTTCCTCATACCTTTGGTGTAGGCTTGATGTGGAACCACAATAACCGCTTGAAGTTCGGTGTTGACTATCAGTTGCAGAAGTGGGCAAGCTTAAAGTATCCACAGATAACGACTGGCAGTGGTACGACTAGTTATAGCCTCGTTGATGGACAATTCAACGATCGTCATAAGTTGACATTGGGTGGCGACTACTGCAAGGGCGAACGCTATCGTGGTTTCTTTAGCCGTATGCACTATCGTGCGGGCTTTAGCTATGCCAGTCCTTATCTTAAGATAAATGGTGCCGATGGTCCGCGCGAGCTTTCAGCAAAGTCTTGGTGTTGGTATTCCTATCATGAATAGTTATAACAATCGTAGCATGTTGAATGTCAGTGCAGAATGGGTGAACCAAAAGTGTTACTGGATTGGTTAAGGAGAATACCTTCCGTATCAACGTCGGCTTTACCTTTAATGAGCGCTGGTTTGCTAAGTTCAAGGTTGAATAATATGCGTTCAGACCTTCAATCGTTATTCGTAGGCTTTGCATTCTTGATAGTGGGCTGTGCCATTGTTTCTTGTTCAGAGGAACGTGAGCATACTGCTCCTGCTATTTATGATCGTGACTCTGTTCCGGTGATGACCACATATGGTGTCAACACGCTCATCTCTGATTCGGGCGTAATAAAATATCGTATCGTTACAGAGTGTTGGGAAATAAACGAAAATAAGCGACCTTCACGATGGACTTTCAATAAAGGAATCCTCCTTACACAGTTTAACTTGAAAAAACACGTGGTGGGTTATATTCAATGTGACTCTGCGGTCTATTTTGATAAGGATCGTCGTTGGGAGCTAAGAGGACGTGTAAGAATACTCACAGCACAAGGACTCCGCTTTTTATAGCAATGAGCTCTATTGGGATGAGCGTGAACATCAGATGATGGTCATACTCTTACTCGCATCTTAAGACTCCTGATAAAGAATTAGAAGGTGACTGGTTCCGCAGTGATGAACAAATGACTAACTATGAGATTCGCCAGACGAAAGGGTGGGGCATCTTCTCTAATGAGTCGTTTATGTCAGCTGAGGGCATGCTGTCTCCACCAATGGATACCACACATGTTGATAGCATGAAAGTACCCATAGTTCATCAAAAGTAACTTCAACTTCAGTATCTTTCATCCGTGCATACCATCTGCACATTTCGTGTTGACCCGCACAATTGGTGCTAAGCCTCCGCACATCTGGTGTTGAGTATGAACACGAAGATAGGGAGGATAGTGAATAGCTTTATGATCGTCATTTCATAAACAGTTGATGGTTAACGTATAAGCGGAATATTTATTGGACAGCGCTAAATAATAACAAAAATTGGATATAGATTTAATCATAGAAATCATCATAACGATGGTGCTCTCCGCATTCTTCTCTGGAATGGAGATAGCCTTTGTTTCGAGTAACCGACTTCTTGCTGAAATGGACAAGGAGAAGAATGGTATTGCTCAAAAGTGTCTGACTATCTATTATAACAATCCAAATGGCTTCGTGTCAACGATGCTTGTTGGTAACAATATTGTGCTTGTCATATATGGTATCTTATTTGCACAATTCTTTGATGCAACGCTGTTCGCATCATTTGACTCTGCAACACGTGTTATATTGGACACCTTGACCTCAACACTTGTTATCCTTTTTACCGGAGAATTTTTACCCAAGACATTGTTTAAGAGTAATCCTAATCGCTTACTTACTTTTTTTGCTCCCTTAGCTTATGTCTTTTTCATTATCCTTTTACTGATAAGTCGCTTTGCAACCTTTTTGGCACGTGTCATCTTACGTATCTTTGGTGTAAGGATGGATGAAGAGGAAAAACGATGGAACATTCACGAAGGTAGATCTTGATCACCTTGTTCAGACTTCTATTCAAAATGCTGCGAATGAAGATGAGATAGAAGATGAAGTGAAGATTTTTCAGAATGCATTAGACTTTCAAGATACTAAGGTGCGTGATTGTATGGTACCACGTACTGAGATTAATGCCGTCGAAATAGATTGCCCTTTGCAAGAGCTACAACAAATGTTCATTGAGAGTGGTAACTCTAAAATCATTGTATATGAAGGTGATATCGATCACATCAAGGGTTACATTCATTCTTCTGAGATGTTTCGTTCACCCGAAAACTGGAAAGAGCATATCCGACAGATGCCGTTTGTTCCTGAGACAATGGCTGCACATAAGCTTATGCAGGTGTTCCTCCTTCAAAAGAAAAGCTTTGGAGTGTTGTTGTTGACGAGTTTGGTGGTACAAGTGGAATTGTTTCATTAGAAGATATTGTTGAAGAAATCTTTGGTGAAATAGAGGATGAGCACGATAACATCGAAGTATATTGCCAAGCAGATAAACGACAATGAATATGTTCTTTCGGCACGTTTAGAGATTGACAAGGTGAATGAAATGTTTAATCTTGATTTGCCAGAAGATGACGATTACATGACGGTTGGAGGCTTGTTGCTACATGTTTATCAAAAGTTTCCCCAAACTGAACGAAATCGTTACTGTTGGTCAATATGAGTTTAAGATAATCAAGAAGACCATGACAAAAAAATAGAACTCGTACGGCTAAAAAGTCAATGGTACAGAGTAATTTCTGAATGAAAAATTATGATACTTGCCCATTTTTGTATTTTTTTGTGCGCAATTTGTCATATTAAATCGAATAATTAAAATCAAATAATAAATCTAAAATGGCAGCATTAGGAAAAATCAGAAGCAAAGGTGGCATACTGGTAGCAGCTATCGGTCTTGCCTTTGTTTGCATTCTTGGCTGAAGAGGGTTTCCGCTCTTGTAATGGTATCAAGGGTGAAGCGCGTCAGCAGATTGGAGAAAATCCTGGGCAAGAAAGTAAGTGTCCAGGATTATCAGAAGTTGATTGATGAATATCAGTCAGCAATTAAGTTTACGATGCAACGTGATAACCTCACTGAGCAGGAACTTAACCAGGTTAAGGATCAAGTATGGCAGCAGCTCGTAAGCAATCGAGTTATTGAAGCTGATGCTGCAAAAGGTTGGTCTTACTGTTACAGAGAAGGAATTGAGAATGTTTTGTCCGATGGTACCAATCCAATGTTGGCACAGACTCCTTTCGTCAATCAGCAGACAGGTCGTTTTGACGTAAATGCGCTCAAGCAGTTCTTTGATAGCTATAACAAGGCTAAATCAGCTAACCTCCTCAGCTCGAGCAGATGCAGGCTGTTTATGATTATTGGCTCTTCGTTGAGAAGAACCTCCGCACGCAGTTGCTCGCACAGAAGTATCAGGCCTTGCTTGCAAGCTGTGTTCTTTCTAACAAGGCAGAAGCTAAGATGGCGTTTAAGGACAATAATGAGGAAAGTCAGATTCAACTCGCATCATTGGCTTATAGTTCTGTAAAGGATGCCGATATTAAGGTTACTGACGATGATTTTTATGGGTAAGTATGCAGAACTCAAGCCAGCTTTCCGTCAGAATGTAGAGACACGCGATATTAAGTTTGTTGACTACCAGATTAAAGCTAGCACAGCTGACCGCAATCAGGTTGTTAAGGAGATGAATGAATTCCAAAAGCAGCTTGCTACAGCACAGGATCCAGCAGTTATCGTTAGCAAGAGTGCTTCTGAAATTCCTTACTTGGGTCTTCCTGTAAGCAGCAAGGCTTATCAGCAGTATCCTGATATTGCATCAAAGATTGATTCTCTCTCTGTAGGAACAACAGGTGTAACAGAGAATAAGCAGGACAACACATTGAATATCATTCGTGTGCTTTCAAGGCACAGTTGGCTGACTCAATCCAGTTCCGCCAGATTAATATTGCAGCAAATACTATCGAGGAGGCACGTGCTAAGGCTGACTCAATTCAGAAGGCATTGGCAGGTGGTGCAGACTTCGATGCACTCGCTAAGCGTTATGGCCAGACTGGTGAGAAGGTATGGTTTACTGGTCAGCAGTATGAGATGGCTCCAAGTATGAGTCAGGACAACCGTACTTTTGTAAATGCTTTGCTTAATGGTGAAGTAAATGCCACTCAGAATCTTGCGCTTACACAGGGTAGCATCATTTTGCAGGTGCTTGATAAGAAGAATTTCACAACCAAGACAACAGCTGCTGTTATCAAGAAGGTAATCGATTTCTCAAAGGCTACACGTGGCGATGCTTACAATAAGTTCTCTGAGTTTGTAGCAAAGAGTAACAACGTAGCTGATCTTGAGAAGAACGCTCCTAAGTTTGGTTATCATGTTCAGTCTCTTAACGATATCTCTACAGCAGAACACCATGTTGCTGGCATCAATGGAACACGCGATGCACTCAAGTGGCTCTTTGAGGCTAAGGCTGGTGATATTTCACCTCTCTACGAGTGTGGTAACAATGATCATCTCTGGTTATCGCCTTGACGGCTGTTCATCAAAAGGGTTATCGTAGTTGGGATGACGCACAGGTGAAGGAAATTCTGAAGCGTGAGATTATCAAGGATAAGAAGGCTAAGTTGCTTATGGCTAAGCTTCAAAGGTGTAAACTCTATCGCTGCAGCTCAGGCAAAGGGTGCTAAAGGTTACTCCTGTAAATCAAATTACATTTGCTGCTCCAGCCTTCGTACAGGCAACAGGTTCTGTTGAGCCAGCACTCTCTGGTGCAGTGGCAGCTACTGCGGCAGGCAAGTTCTCTAAGGCTCCTGTAAAAGGTAACGCTGGTGTTTACGTATTCCAGGTAGAAAAGAAGGCTATGCGTGCAGGCTCTAAGTACAATGAGGCATTGACAATGCAACAGGCGGCACAGATGAATATGCAGTTGTTGAGTAACTTCATGCAGGATCTTATTCAGAAGGCTAATGTAGTTGACAACCGTTACCTCTTCTTCTAAGAGATAATATCAACCATAAATATGACGGATGTGCTGTTAAAGTGCATCCGTCTTTTGTTTTCGAAAACTTCGGTGAGTAGATTTCATGATAGTTCATGACGTAGAATCTAATCCTTTTCTGCTGCTCTTTAAGCTTATAATGATATATTTTTGCACATAATATTTTTGAAATGTGTTTATAAATATGTATCTTTGCACACAGATTGAAATATTGTGCAATGGAAAAAGATTCCGAGTTTTAATGAATTAATAGAGAAGAGTATCATCGAACATTGGGACCGTGATGCTCTAACAGATTATAAAAGGCAAGACCCTTCAATATCATGATGTTGCAAGAAAGATTGAAAAGTTGCACATTATGTTTGAGGCAAGTGGTGTAAAACGTGGTGATAAGATAGCGCTATGTGGAAGAAACTCTTCTGCTTGGGCTGCTTCTTTTCCTTGCAGTACTCACTTATGGTGCGGTAGCTGTGCCTATCTTGCATGAGTTTATGCCAGAGCAGATTCATAACATTGTCAATCACTCAGACGCAAAAACTTCTCTTCGTAGGTGATGTCGTTGTAACTCAGATTGACGCTATGAAGATGCCAAACTTGGAGGGAATTATTTATATTCCAGATTACTCATTGGTAGTAAGTCGTACGGATAAGTTGACTTATGCACGTGAACATCTCAATGAGGAGTTTGGACGTCGTTACCCTAAGTACTTCCGTCCAGAGCATATACATTACTATCGTGAGCAGAGTCCAGACGAACTTGCTTTGATAAATTATACCAGTGGAACCACAGGTCGCTCTAAAGGTGTAATGCTTCCATACCGTTCTTTATGGAGCAATGCTGATTTTGCTAAGCATGTTTTAGGCCATGTAATTAAGCCCGGAGATAATGTTATCAGTATTCTTCCAATGGCTCACATGTATGGAATGGCATTCGAGTTTATCTATGAGTTCCTCTCAGGTGTTCACATTTACTATTTGACACGTATCCCTTCTCCTGTTATTATCTCTCAAGCACTTCAAGAGGTAAAGCCAGTAATTATGATTGCTGTACCTTTGGTAATTGAGAAGATTATTCGTAAGAAGGTATTCCCAAAGATTCAGAACAATCGTATGCGTCTCCTGCTGAATATGCCAGTAATTAATAAGAAGGTACGTGCAAAGATTCGTGAGCAGGTATATCAAGCCTTTGGTGGTAATCTTTACGAGATTATTATTGGTGGAGCAGCTCTCAATGGTGAAATCGAGAGTTTCTTACGTCGCATAGAGTTCCCATATACTGTAGGTTATGGTGCAACAGAATGTGGTCCAATTATCTGTTATCGTGATTGGAAGACTTTTAAGCAGGGGTCATGTGGTCAGGCAGCTTTGCATCAAGAGGTTCGTATCGATAGTTCTGACCCAGAACATGTGCCGGGTGAGATTCTCACTAAGGGACCAAATGTACTTTTGGGTTACTATAAGAATGATGAGACAACAAAGCAGACGATTGATGCTGATGGCTGGTTCCACACTGGTGACCTTGGCTTGATGGACGATGATGGTAATGTCTTTATTAAAGGACGTTCAAAGAATATGCTTCTTGGAAGTAACGGACAGAATATTTATCCAGAAGAGATTGAAGATAAACTCAACTCTCTACCTCTTGTGAATGAATGTTTGGTTATTCAGAGTGGTGATAAACTTATAGGCTTGGTACATCCTGATTATGATGAGGCTCAAAACTTGTACTTTAATGCGGAGGATATTAAGAATATTATGGAGGAAAACCGCACACAATTGAATGCTGTCGTTCCTGCCTATAGTAAGTTATCAGAAATTCGTATTCAAGAGGAGGAATTCGAAAAGACTCCGAAGAAATCTATCAAGCGATTCCTTTACACTGAATAAAGCGCTGTAAGGTGTTGGGTGCTTGGTGTTGGTTGTCCGATGTTCTTGGTACTCTGAAACTAGAAACATGATTTGCTGTCATTACTGTCATTCATTGCGGATACTTAACTTGTTATGTTACAATTGGTTGCATGAAATGTTAATAATGACAGCAACATTAAATTAAACTATTCTTTTGATTTATGTGATAATATCTTTCTTCTTTTAGACAGCTTATTAGTCCATAGTTTGGAAGAATTTTGTCATTGCTTTTGTACTCTTACTGCAACACGAACTTTGATATTAACATCACCAATGAGGTCATTCATGAACCATGTTTGTAATGAGTCAGCGTGTTTAGCATCTTATTAGAAGACATCAATGATAATGATATTAAAAATGAGCTGTATCATTCGACAGGAGTCGATTGCTACAGCTCATTGTTATTTTAAGTTGTTTTTACAACTTCAGGTAATGGCAACTCTATTCCGATACATTCGCCTTTACAGACTGTTATCTCTTTCTTTTCGTTTTGCTTTTTTTACAATAGCAAGTGATGCTTTAGTCTGGTGAACCTTTGCTACCTCAATTAAGTACTTTGAGCGATCAACGTAAGGAAGTATTTTCATATTCCCCTTTGTAATAGTCTTTAGTGAGAGACTCTTGAACTCAATGTCATAGCTGTCGTTCTGTCCTCGAACTTCATACAGGAAGCCGATGTGTTGATTCTTCATAAGGACCATTGTTGAGTAACAAGATGATTCGTCAGTAACACGCAGACCTTTCTTCCAATTGCTGCCCTAATGCTTTTTGCAGTAGAGTAGTCACCATAAGATGCTAACTCCTTATAGAAGAAACCCACACTGTCACGACGTGCACTGAGAGGTACAGACTGAAGGGCAACAAAAAGTTTCTTACCATCAGCCACACGCTTTGCAGGAACAATCAAGATTTCACCATTGCAGGCGTTGACTTGCTTTGCCAGTCATATTCTCCGGCATAACTTCCTCACCCCAACTACCTATCGCTTTTACAGCATCCTTATAAGTGAAGATGTTGAATCGTCTGCCTCCATGAAGCTCACGACAACTAAGTAATACGCTACCATCAGGCATTTCTTCAACCTTTGATTCGTCTTGAGCAATTGAAGGAGCCTTTGAAGGTGATCCTAAGACATTCCATGTGCGACCAAAGTCGTCAGAATAGATGACGAAAGTTCCACAGCGGTCAACGCCATTCTGACGGATAGGATGTGCCACGTAAAGACGATAGAACTTCCCTTTACGAATGTAACGGCTCTGCATAATCTTACCTGAAGTCAGGAAGATGGCATCAGGATTACCACCATTAGGGAGTTTGCCATCATAAAGCTACCGTGAATCATCTCGGTAAGGTCTGTCCCATTGTCCCAGGTCTTGCCACCATCCGTGCTATGGAAGAAGTAAGCATGTAGTGGATTCTGGCGAGTAGCTGTCTGATAAGCACTCTTACCCGCTACACAATGAAGCAGTACGTTATCTGAGGTGCGGTCAGCAATGATACTTGGATCACCGAAAGCAGTGCGGATTGGGTCAGCTGCATGTTCATTACCGCGAGCTACACAAACACTGTCAGACCATGTCTTGCCGAAGTCATTACTGGTCTTCATCACAACATTAATCTGCCATAATCCATTTCTGTTATTCCATCCCACATCAGTGTGGCTGAAACGAAAGTCGCAAAGAGCTAGTAAGGTCCCCTTACGTGTCTCGGTAATTGCAGGGATACGATAAGGGACTGAGCTATTTCGCTCTATCAAAAACGATGGTGGTAAAACCATCATCGTTCTTGATATTCTCGCTTTTGTTCTGTTCCTACTGCACCTACTTGTAAGAGTGAGGCGCAGAGAGAAATAGTTAATAAAAAAACTTTTTATACATTAATTGTATTAGCTAAGTGTTAAAACTTGTATTCTACAAATGCTTCCATTGCCTCGTAGCAAGCAAGTCCTAAGTCATCATATAGCTTAGCTGTGCCTCGGTTGCGGTCTTCTGAACGTTGCCAGAAGAGGCGTTCGTCATTACCGAGGAACGGAGCACTTTCCATCTGACTCTGGTGCTTGAGGATAGAGTTACGCTTTGCACGCAACTCCTCTGGGCTGATAGGCACACATCTCGATGTTCTCAATTTCCCATTCTGCCCATGCACCACGATACATCCATACGCGACAGTCCTTCAACCATTCAGCTTTAGCTTCTTTCTCTAGGTCGATAGCAGCCAGAACAGCGTCAGTACACTTACGGTGTGTGCCATGAGGGTCAGTCAAGTCACCTGCCACATAAATCTGGTGAGGCTTAACTTTCGTGATGAGTTCTCTTACGATGTTCACATCAGCTTCACCCATAGGGAGTTTCTCAATCTTACCAGACTCATAGAAAGGAAGGTCGAGGAAGTGAACATGGTCGAGAGGAATCTGATTAAAGGTTGAAGCCGTACGTGCCTCACCACGACGGATAAGACCTTTGATGACACGAATATCGTGTGAGTCGATATCACCTTCCTTCTTGTTCTTCAAGAACTCTTTGATCTCTTTGTACTTTTGCCTTTATAACCTCATCCTGTTCGCCAGTAAAGAGTTGGTTGAAACCATTGATGAAATGCATAAAGCGTACAACCTCCTCATCGCCAACAGCAATATTACCAGATGTCTCATAAGCTACATGAACATCGTGTCCCCTGCTGTACCAAACGACGGAGTGTTCCACCCATTGAGATGACATCATCATCAGGGTGTGGAGAGAATACAATCACTCTCTTAGGGAATGGCTTTGCACGCTCTGGACGATAGGTGTCGTCAGCGTCTGGCTTACCGCCTGACCATCCTGTAATAGTATGCTGAAGGTCATTAAAAATCTTAATATTTGCATTGTATGCTGAACCATAGAGGGCAAGAAGTTCGCTACCATTCTCATTGTAGTCCTTATTGGTCAACTTGAGAAGTGGCTTACCTGTAACCTGGCAAAGCCATACAAGTGCAGAGCGTACCAATTTGTCTGTCCACTTGCAAGATGCAACGAGCCAAGGATGCTGGATACGTGTCAGCTTAGCTGCAGCTGAGAGATCAATGACAACATGCGCATCGTTGTGTGTTGCAAGAATGATGCTGGAACAGCATCGCTGACTTTACCTTCAATGGTCTTCTTGATGATGTTTCACCTTCTTCACCCCCAAGCAGTAAGGAAAAATCTTACGTGCTGAAAGGATGGTGCTGATGCCCATTGTGATAGAACAAGGAGGTACAGATTCCTGTGAACCAAAGCTCATTTTCATCTCCTCACGTGAGGTCTCATCAATCAAGATAAGACGTGAAGCAGATGTTATGCTTGAACCAGGCTCGTTGGTTGCGATATTACCCATACTACATATCCAAAAGGATAACGTCAAGTCCACCTAACTCTCTTTATGCTCTGTTCATATTGGCGGCAATGCTCCTGTACGTCGTCCTGAATAATTGTACCATCAGGTGTATAGATGTTCTCTACCTCGATGTCAATATGATTCAAGAAACGTTCCTTGAGCTGGTTAATGCTACGGTTTTACGTTTTCTACACTGAGTGGGAAGTATTCGTAAGCATTGAAGATGACAACATTCTTAAAGCTCAATTTTGCCAGCTTGATGACGCTTGATAAGTTCCTGGAAAATTGGTGTGAGGGAAGAGCCAGAGCCAATGCTCATAACATATTTTTTCCTTCTTGCTCTCTTCTTGATGTCTGCTTCAAGTTGATTAGCTATGTCGATTGTGCCTTCTTCAATTGTTGGGAAGATATCAGTAGGAACCTTCTCAAAACGTGTTATCTCCGAACGTTCAATAGCTGTTGCTTACTGATAAAACTCCCTCAGGTATTTGATTGAGTACAATTTGTGAACTTAAATTCAGTTTCATTACAAGTTCTCCTTTTTCTATGTCTTTAAAATATTTGTATGTTTCTACTGTTAATTTGTCTGTAGCACTCTCATCACAAACAATGATACCATGCTCGTGCATCTGTAAAGCACTGATTGTCCACTTCTGTGTGATTGCGCTTCTACTGCCGCACGCAAAGGCCTCTGCCTTGTTGTGACCATTACAAGAATCAATACTTCCTTTTGCATCCATTACGGTACCAACACCTACTGTCAGGGCATGAACAGGAACCTTGTTAGGGTCATTGTCAAAAACGTGAGTTGGCACTACGTGTGTCTGAGGTCAATGTCTTGATACGAGTGCGTGAACGGAGAGATGAACCTGGTTCGTTGAAGGCAATGTGACCATCAGGTAATGATACCACCCAAGAAGAGGTCGATACCACCTGCCTCACGAATCATCTCCTCATAATGCTGACACTCTGCTTCGAGGTTCTCTGCATTACCATTCAAGATATGAATGTTCTCCTTAGGACAGTCAATGTGGTTGAAGAGGTTCTCAGCCATAAAAGCTGTGATAGCTTTGTGGGTGATTCTCTGCAAACCAACATACTCGTCCATGTTGAATGTAACAACATTCTTGAAGCTCACTCTTCCTTCTTTATAAGCCTTTTACCAACTCTGCATACATACCCTCTGGTGAAGAACCAGTTGGCAAAACCGAGTACAAATGGCTTGTCTTGATTTTTAGCAGCATTGATACGCTCAATAACGTAGTTTGCTGCCCATTTAGATAACTTTTTCGTAATTAGGTTCTATAATTAATCTCATACTTTTTGGTTTTAATTATTTATTTTTGGTTTTATGTTTAGAAAGTCTCTATTTTTATGCTCCAATCTTTTCTCTTCGTGTTGTCTGCGTATGTGAATGGAACGAACCATGTTATAAGTAGCGCAGGAATGGTACATACCAAGACGAAGATAAAGAAGTGACGATAACCGAAGAAGTCACTGAAAAACACCACTCAACATACCCGGTAACATTACCCCCTAAAGTTCATAATACCACTTGCAAAAGCATAGTGTGCCATCTGGTGTTTACCTGGTGCAATCTGTTGCATCATAAAGAGTGATAGTCCAACAAAGCCGAAGCCATAGCGAAGTATTCCATTACGATAGCACTGCCAATCAACCAAAAGGCTCTCTGGTTGATAGATTGCTAAGAATGTATAGGCTATGAATGGGATGTTGAATACCAATGCGAGGGAGAAAAGACTCTTTTGCAATCCTCTCCATGCAATGTAATAGCCTGCAAGGATTGAGCCAATAACGAATGCTGCAGCACCAAAGGTACCATAGCAGAGTCCAATCTCTTGTTCACTTAATCCCAAACCTTGTTCGATACGTGATGCCTTAAGGAAGAGAGGTACAATCTTCATTACAAAACCCTCTGCAAAACGATAGAGGATGATGAAGAAGATATAATATATAATGTGCTTTCTTCTTAAAAAGTCGCGGAACACTTCAACAAGTTCGTTTAATGAATCTTTTTAATGATTTAGGCGATTCCGTTGTAGCCTTTTTGGGTTTGGAAGGATAAAGACATGGTAACAACCTATCACAATCATTATTGTAGCGATGATAAGCATGATAAACATCCATGCTTTCGTTACGCCGAAATGCTCAATGAATGTTCCTGCCAAGTAAACAAGTCCACCTGTTGCTGCAATTTTTGCAATGTTATAAAAAGCTCCTTGCCAACCTATCCAGCGTGCTTGCTCTTCGTTTGAGAGTGCTGACATATAGATACCATCTGCAGCAATGTCATGTGTAGCACCACTCAATGCTATGACAGCGAGTATCGCAATCGTGACTGAAAAGAAGAACGGAAGATGAAGTGCAAAGGCTACTAATGCAAAAAGCACACCTGTTAACAGCTGTGTCAATACAACAAAGAATTTCTTTGTCTTATAAATCTCTAAGAACGGACTCCATAAGGGCTTTAAGGTCCAAGGAAGCATGATGAGGGAGGTCCAAAAGGCTATCTGTTTATCAGATACTCCCATTCCTTTATACATGAGTGTACATACCATATTGAGTACGACGAAAGGCATACCCATGGCGAAATAAAGCGTAGGAACCCATGTCGCTGGGCTATGCAGCAGTTTGTTTTCCTCTTTTAGGTTCTTAGAATTTAAATTCATTTTCTTTTTTATAAGATTTTCTAAAGAAAGTACAGCTAAAGTAGCATTTTTACTTATTAAAAAAAGTCTTATTTAACTTTAATTTGCGAACATAATAGCTCTCTTGCTTTTTGAAACTTCCTTTCTTCTAATAATTGTAAATATAACGTCTATTAGTTGTTTTTATTGTGTGTGTGTTTGGTTCTTTCGATGATTTTGCCTAAATTTGCTGCGAATATCAATTTTATATATTAAAAATCATTACCTTTTTTATGTGGCTGAATACTTATTCCCGTTTCTTTAAGACGACAATAGTTTGTTCGGGTTTACTCTTTGCTCCAGCGATTCTTCCAGTAATCCATGCGCAGGAACAGAATGTTGTTGTGATTAACCCGACAGATTCTCCTGCTGACATTGTTCGTAAGGCAGCGAATGTTATTCCTTCCCAGCGTCAGTTCAATTGGCAACGTCAGGAGTTAACGGCGTTCTTACATTATGGCGTTAATACTTATACAGGACGAGAGTGGGGCGATGGTAAGGAGTCACCTGCTATCTTCAACCCAACAGACCTTGATGCGGACCAGTGGATACGTGAATTGAAAGCAGCTGGCTTTAAGTGTGCTATTCTTACTTGTAAAACACCATGATGGTTTCTGTCTATAGTATCAGCCTATACGGAGCATAGTGTAAAACATTCTCCATGGAAAAATGGGAAGGGAGACGTAGTGCGTGAGGTCAGCGACGCCTGTAGGAAGTATGGTATGGAGTTTGGTGTTTACCTCTCTCCCCTGGGACCGTAATTCTCCACTTTATGGAACAAAAGAGTATAATGATTTCTTCGTAAAGCAGTTGACTGAGTTGCTGACGCAATATGGTAAGGTGAGCGAAGTATGGTTTGATGGTGCTTGTGGCGAAGGGGCAAATGGCAAGAAGCAGGAGTACGATTTTGTACGTTGGTATGAGCTTATCCGTAAGTTACAACCTGAGGCAGTGATAGCTGTCATGGGACCTGATGTTCGTTGGGTTGGTACTGAGACTGGTCGTGGGCGTGAGATGGAATGGAGTGTTGTTCTAAGGATAATCTTGATCAGGATGCGATTGCTAAGAACTCACAGCAGGAAGTACTGACTGCACCTGTCGGTGATATGATGGGGCAGGACCTTGGTAGTCGTAAGAAGATTGAGAAGGCAAAGTCACTTATTTGGTATCCAGCTGAGATTGACGTATCTATCCGTCCAGGATGGTTCTATCATGAGGATCAGGATAGCAAGGTGAAGTCACAAAAGGAACTGATGGATATCTATTTCACATCTGTTGGAATGAATGGTGTACTCCTCTTGAATCTTCCTCCTAATAAGGAAGGTAAACTCTCTGAGGCTGATATAAGAAGTCTTCGTGGTTTCCGCCAGTTGTATGCAAACACCTTCACTGATAATCTCTTGGCAAAGGCAAAGGTTACTTGTGCACTTTCAGAGGGTAAGGGTCACAATGTTATTGACGATAATTATGACACATCTGTACGTCCAAAGATGAAGGATGGTAAGGCTGTCTTCTCATTCAAACTGAATAAACCAGCTACCTTCAATGTCCTTTCTGTGCAGGAGGATATCCGTAAGGGACAGCGTGTAGAGAAGTTCTCACTCGAAGTAAAGGATGCTAAGGGCAACTGGAAGAAAGTTACAGAGGGTACGACCATTGGTCATAAGCGTTTGTTGAAGTTCCCTGTTGAGACTGCTAAGGAGGTGCGCCTTATCATCAGTGAGGTGCGTGCCGTACCTGCTATTTCTGAGATTGGTTTGTACCGATTAAGAGATTAGCTATTATTCTAAGGCTTATTACATAAGTTATATAAAAAGGATGCACAGTTTGTGCGTCCTTTTTATATAATAATACTTATTCTTTATTACAATATCAGTTCTTATTTATCTCAAAGTATGTTGATTTCTACCTGCTTTGCAATCTCTTTCAATAGTTCATTGCTAATGGCAATAGAGAGTTGTGGAACATTTCGGTTGTTTATAGTAGAAAATAACTTTTAGCTTTGCCGAAAATATCCTGTGTTAGTTGTTGGTCCTTACGCAAAAGCATCAGCGTATGGTCCACAAGCGAGGATAACTGTTTCGAAATGTGACCAAAATGATTTTTGTTTCTTTCATAAGGTCAAAACGTTTTTGGATATTTTTCTTTTTGTCTTTTTCTTTCTATTGCAGTTAATCCTTGATTATTTACTCTACATTTTTCATTCAATTCTGTGATAAAAACAGTCTTTATAAAAGTCAATTGTAGAGATGTTGACAGGATTATCAAGTTTCCCCAAGTTCTCTGATATAATTGATGAGTTTCTGATAATTATACCAAGTTGCAGATGTTCCACCAGCACCCGAAATAATCTTATCGCCTTTCTTCCTCTCAATAGTGAATCGTTGAGGTTTATTATATGGAGCAAATGGACAAAATGTTTCCCAACTTCCATCCCACTGTAGGGATTTCTCTTCATTAATAAATCCATGTCCTTTTTTCCACTAATTTCATCCATTGATTATAGTTATTAGAACATTCTTGTTGGGCTGAGGTACTGCCTTCTTCGTGGGCACATTCCTTACCAATGATTAGTATTTTTGGCATTTGGGTTACCCAATCCAATGTAATGTTTTCACTTCTTTCTGTGAAAACTTTATTAATACATCTTGAAATTCGTTTAGTTCCATAGTTTTAAGTTTATGAGTTTATCTGTTTAATTTAATAAAAGCGTGAATGGTTTTGTTTGTAAGTTCTATCTCTCAATCAGTATTTTATTGGTTTATTGTTTCTAAATATCAATAAGTTATCTGCATACCCCTTCCAATCTGCCACTCCACAAATACTATCGGATGGGGTGCGATAGAAGGTGTTGCCGTTGTTTCCACCTGTCAGATAAACGGCATCAGTAAAAGCCATAGTCAGCAAGGGCTTGTGCAAAAGTCGTAGAGGGATTCTTTATGGATTGTCTCAACATACCAAATCGTTGTAGAGCCTGCCTTTCGTGCTAATGCACAGCGTGTTACCTTACCTTTTTAATGCAAACTGCTCCTCACATATTTGTCCCTGCCGATACGAGGGCAAATTGGCGGAACATACTTCCATTGTGGGCTTTGACATACTCTTTTATGGAATCGTCTTGACCGATACCTATCTGCCACTTGTCGCCAACAATAGCTACAAAGCCAGCCTTGTTATGGTTGCTGGCATACTCCTTACCATGATAGATAAAGTCGCCAATGTATTTATATTGATGGTTTTCATCCCAATAGAAGTCCCAACCATGTGTAACAAGGCAGACTGTAGAGTCGCTGTTAGAAGGGGCAGTGCGAGATAGGGTAGGTGTGAGTCCATGCAGTTCGTATAATCTCATACTCACGCCATAGAGTGAATCTACCTTCATCGTTACCCCTTGTAAAGAGTCTGTTGGCATCTTCTCCAAGTTGCGAATGATTTCTGTTGATGTGTGACTTAGTGGGTAATCAAAAAGCGAGTGTACGGCTGTTTGCTTTCTGCCAGAAGTAGAAGGTTGCTGCAGAAAGGACAATGAAAGCAAGCACAACAAGTCCTACCCACCATCTTCGAGATGCTGGTTTCTGCTTATTTTCTTTCTGAGAAGGCTTAAAGTCTGTACCTCCTAAGAACTGAATATCGTCGTCACTATAACTCATTTTGCTTTTTGTTTTAATCCCTCTTCAAGAAGTTGCAGGGCTTTATGGGAAATAGAATCAAGAACTATCTTTTGTGAAAGTTCTTTTCTCCATAGGCTCAGCTGGTCCTTCTTTGTGTCAATTCTACTGATATAGTGAAGGTTGAGAACATATTGTTTACCCACTCTTACAAACACGATTTCTTGCTGTCGCATCTGTTGGTCAATGAGTTCTGTAATGGCTTTGAGGTTCATCCATAGCTGTATCTCCTCACCATTTGAGAGTGTCATCACACAATAGTTGCCGTCTGACCGGATATAAAGAATCTCGTCAAACGCCAGTCGCATCATTTCTGTGCTTCCGTTTTGTATGATTAACAGCTGCTTCACTACTTATTATCAATGAATTGTTATATTACTGCAAATTTAGTAATAAAAAGCTATACTCTTATGGTTTTTGTATAAGAATCTATTTCTTTTCGGGCATTCAATGGTTTAGGATGGCTACTCACGAAGTCTTTCCTATGTGTAACATATAAATCAATAAAGAGTTTAACTCTTGCCAGTAATTCTCTTATATGTGTCCATATAGCCCTTGGATGTCGTACGTCATCAGCATTATATCCCACAGCTTTAATGTTCATCTTGTCTGCTAAGAAGATACTGCGCTCATTGTGCCACTTCTGTGAGATAATAATCATATCATTTACTCCAAAGTGTTGCTTAATATTTCTCATAGAGAGTAGGGTGCGATAGCCTTGTCCGTCCATAGTGATGATACTGTCGGGTACGCCTCTTTTCATCAGGTCTTGTCGCATAGTCTGTGGTTCGTCATATCCTTTGCGCTTGTCTCCACTGATGATGAGATATTTGAACTTTCTGTGTTTGTAAAGTTTTACTGTAGCATTGATACGTGCCATGTAGAAGGCACTGGTCTTTTACCTCCCTTGCCTTCGGGTTAGTGCCAAGCAGTAGGGCTGTATGCATAGTGGGGACTTCATTGATATTATTGAATGTTCTTCCCTTGGCATTCTTATCAACGATTATATTGCACAACGTAATAATAGTTCCGAGTATGGCAATGATAATGGAGGTAGAATAAAAGATTCGCTTCTTTCTCTGTTTGTTTCTTTTTCATTTTTCTTTTTGAATTAAATGTTTTAAGTTGTCAGACACATGAATGTCTTGTTTTGATATTGTTTTTAATAACCTTGATGCAAAGAGTTATGCTTTATGTTTTTCCTACGCTTATCTTTTTCTATCTGCTGATGAAATAGTACTCAGGCTGTATGAAACCCCGAGTTGTTAATTCATAATTCAAAACTCATAATTATGATTACTGATGTAGCTTAAGGGTTAAACGCAAATCAAAAAGTTAACCCAAGTTTAACCGGCAAAAAAATATTTTTTTCATAAATTTTTCGAGATGTTTTTATGTAGTATTAATTTCATAAAAGACTGATAATCAGGCATAGGGTATTGTAACGAGGAGTAAAATCTGATTTGTAGGACACCGTCATATCAAAATTATTTTGTTACTTTGCACTCATGCACGCAAATGTACAGACACGATTCAACCCTGCAACAGGCGACATGGCTCCTTATTATCGCATCAAGGAGTCATATCGTGACGTGCAGGGTCATGTACATTCGCTAATTCTGTTGAACATCGGGTTCGAACCTTCACTTACAGCCGTACAGGTTCGAAAAATTGCATACGCACTTACCGAACGCTTCAAAAACAGAAGTACACCCTCGCTTTTCAAGGAACATCTTGACGGACTTACTCCTATTGAACAGGCAAAGGCTGATGAATGGTGGAGCCGTATGGAGAACGAAGGTGGAATTGATAGGTTTAACAAGGAAGAGCAGAAGTCGCTGAGAAAATATGAGAACTACGTTGACCTTGAGACGGCAAAATATACTAACGCAAGGAATGTCGGTGCTGAGTGGCTCTGCAAGCAGACGATAGACAAACTGCAATTAGAGGGTTTCCTGCGCAAAAACGGCTGGACGGAGAATACAATACACACAGCTTTGTCAGCATTGATTGTTCGCACAGTATATGCAGTTTCTGAACGTTCGTCTTATTATTATTTGCGTGATAACTCGGCTGTTGGTGAACTTTATAGTGGAGTTCCTGGCTGGACACCAGGAATCAATTCTCTGTATAAAGTCACTGACAAATTATATGAACTAAAGGAACAGTTAGAGCGTCATCTGTGCAACGTTACTGACGATCTCTTTAATATAGATAACAAGTTGATGCTCTTCGACTTAACCAACTTCTATTTCGAGGGCAGCAAGCGTAACAGCAACAAGGCCAAGTTCGACCGATCAAAAGAAAAACGCTCTGACTGTAAGCTACTTGTACTTGCACTATGTATCAATAAAGAAGGTTTTATACGTTATTCTTCTATCTTGGAGGGTAATACAGCAGACCCTAAGTCTCTGCCCAATATGATTGATACGTTAGCAAAGAGGAATCCATCACGGACAAAAGATACGCTCGTTGTCATGGATGCAGGTGTTTCCACGGAAGAGAACTTGGAGCTGATCAAAAGAAAAGGTTACAATTATCTCTGCGTATCCCGTACAAAGATGAAGGACTATACGCTCAGTGATGATAACAAGAGTGTTACGGTAATGGATGCCCGTCGGCAGAAAAATAACGCTGAAAGAGGTTAAGACAGAAGATGACAAGGATTATTATCTCGAAATAACATCTCCTTCGAAAGCTAGTGACAGAGTCGTCTATGAACAGGGTCTGAGAGAGCGTTTTTGAGATGGAACTGAAGAGAATAAACGATGGAATCTCCAAGAAAGGTGGAACGAAAACCTATGAAAAGGTTGTTGAACGTACAGGACGTGCCATACAGAAGTACCCATCTATAGCGAAGTTCTATCAGATAAGCTACATAAAAGATGAGAAGAAACCCAAGCAGATGCTGCGCGTAGACTGGGAGATAAAAGACCTCTCTGCAATGGAGTCCGGTCACGGAGTCTACTTCCTCCGCAGCAATATCAGGACACTTTCTGAGCGTGTGACATGGGAATACTACAATCTCATTCGTGAGATAGAATGTACAAACAGGCAACTAAAGAATGACCTCAACCTCCGTCCTATCTATCATCAGAAAGATGAGCGAAGCGACGCACACCTCTTCTTCGGTTTATTAGCCTATTGGGTGGTAAACACCATCCGCTGTCAATTAAAAACGAGAAGGAGAATCCTGTTACTGGACCGAGATTGTACGACGTATGAGCACCCAGAAGCTCGTCACAACAAAAGGGAAGAATCCATTAGGTGAGAACATCGAGATGCGCCAATGTAGTAGTCCTTCGAAGCAAGCAAAACAGATATACGATAAGTTGAACTTAAAACACTCACCATACAAAAAGAATAAAATTTGTAGGACACAGAGCCCATAAGAAAAAAACGAGGAAAGTACGATGACTGCCAGGAATAGGCGAAAGTGGGTGTTAAACTTGGGTTAACTGCAAAATTATGCGAATGACACTGAATTATTTAGCAAAAATTTTAGCGTAATTAGAGAAATTCGTAGTCGGTAATTGTTCAAAGTTAATAGTACAAATCATAAAGTTCAATGTTCAATATTCAAAGTTCAAAGGATAAAATTGTAGATGTGAAGTTCTTATTACAAAAGAGAGTGG
>BNJV01001126.1_pt1 | contig 72040 bp, 102 predicted proteins | sample 8540591 | NCBI WGS metagenome assembly BNJV01 (sample SAMD00202457, study PRJDB9452) | human saliva metagenome | host: Homo sapiens
GGGGTTGCTTGAGGAGACGAGAGTGTTAAAGATGGCCAGAGTCCCTTGCCAAGCAGCTCAAACAGAAATTTCTACTGGGTATTCTTCTATGGTGACACAGTGTAATGTTACAGATACAGGATATAAGAACACACAACTGCTTGCACTGTTATCTCCAATGATAAAGACATTATCCTTCTCGTAGCTGGTAACCATGCTGAGGCTCACACTGATATTACACTGATTTCATCTCATTTATGGAAGAATCCACAAATGATGAACCTATCATAGTTTAGCTGAAAAGGCAATTCACCACCAAAAGAACTTGACTTATTTGATTAGGGGGCTTGATTGTAAAAGAACGTAAATTACAGTATATAAAGGCTATTCCGCAAGATTTATATGTTATTAAGTTTTACCGGACAGCAATATTTTTCTAATACTACGATTTTAGTCTACAATCCGATCGATGTTAAGCTGCTATTATGTGGCAGGTACCATAGAACTGCTTCGGTAGTAGGGAAATTCTATAAAGTAGTGGTTTCTTTGTAATGAAATAGCTGTTTAGGTGTCTATCCTGTTAATAATGTATATACCCCCTGCTGCTAAAGTGCACCAGCTGTCATACATTTGATATAGAATGTTTCGTCAAGCGCATAGGCAAGAGGTGACTGCTCCTGGACAACAGGAATCAGTGGAGTGTAGATGCTACCTTACACCGACAGGACTGCAAGAAGTGGAAGCAGTTTGTTGTAGAGGCGTGAAAACCCAATGTACTGATGATGAGGCAGTAGAGTAGGTAGTGTAATACCTCACAGGGTAATCTGTGTGGAAGTTCACCACCCATCATTAGTCCAGGGATAATCAATAATGCACCACCTATTGCTAAGCTGCCAGCCCGTGCCAACAAATACATCCTACACGCTTGCCTAATCCACGCGCAGTAAGCAGTGATGCTGAGGCACCACAAAAGGTACGTGAGAATAATCATTCCTGTCACCTAAACCAAGTGAACTGCCCACTCTCTGCTCCGCCTAAAGTTCAGCGATAGATATACCTGCAAAACCAACAATACATCCTATGATCCTTTCTGCACTGCACCGCGTACGGTCGCTCTTGAAAGAAGATGGCATGCGAAAGATAACAACAGAAAAAGACGCTTAAGCGAGTTGGAGACTATGGCTCGCTGTTGAACCTTCGCTATGCGATAGACGAAAGTAGATAAAGGCGTAATGAGTGTGGTATTCATCGCTAATACAGAACAGATAGGAGGTACCGCAATCGACGGGCTTTCTCACTCTGACCACGCTAGTGCCTGCAATTGCACAATATAATCAGTCCCGAAAGACGAGAACACGAATACCTGCAGCATTTTTGAGCCATGTACATATCTGCTGTGATGGCAAACCCTGAGAAAGCCTAATTTAATCAGGGATATGCCCAGCCCCAGTGCAATGGCAGCTGTGAGGGCAAAGAGCTAGCCACCCATAGTGGGCGTTGAAATATACTTTTTGTTTGAAATGTTGCAGTTGTACTGTTGCTACAATATATGAATTAGTTATTAATTGTCATTGAAAGTCAGTCGTTATTATGACCATCCTCTATTCTCACTTTAATGCTGTATAGACTTGCGTGCATTAGTATTTTCGTGGGAAAATAAAGTGTTTATTTACGCGTAGAAATCATTTATTTTCCAAGGAAAATAAACTCCTCTTTTCACGTAAATGCTCAATTCACGAGAAGATATCATCAACGACCCGTGGCTTTTGTTGACCTGAAGCGCACGTTCTTTCCTCGACATATGTCAGCCTTTTGGCCGCTTCATTCCTCGCTTAATTAGGGTTATTTGTTCTTAATTGTTTTATCTTATGCGAGTATATTTTATGCTTTATTAAACACAGATAAAGTTAATCTATTCTTTTACTTGGCTTTGTCAGTTGCTACTGTTCATGCACAGTCTTTAAACGACACATCATTACGCCATGAAGTGTTATTAGAAACAGACAGTGGAAACGATTCGTATTCAACTTTTACAATGAGACACCACGTCATCGTGATAACTTCTTAAAGTTTAGTTGAAGTGGTGCCCTATAATGGTGTTGTTCCACCCTGTGTTGTTAAGATTTCTATGATTCAAACCAGGTGATATGGGCTCAAGACAGCAAAGCCCAGGACGCATTAGCGATACGCCTGAGACCCTATTCGCTCCTGCTGAGATAGATTATCCGAAGCTGTGCATCGTCGTGGGGCCGTCGCAGCAGCTCGTGAGGGCGATGATGTCAATCTAAACAGAGTCATCTGCCTCACAATTCTATATTGTATGGGGTATAAAGTTCTCTGACGGACAGCTCGATTGGGCACAGAAGACGCCTTAACGAACATACAGACGGTACGGTGCAGATGACACCTGAGGTGCGTCAAAGTCGTATCAAAGAAGTGGGTGGCTCGCCTCATTTGGACGGGACGGTATAACTGTCTCTGGACGGGTGTTAGATGGATTGGATGTTGTTGACGTATTCACCGCCAGCCTGTCGACGCCAACGACCGTCCATTAGTTGATGTCCGTATCCGTAAAAGCAACGTATTGAAATCAGGTTGTCTTTCATTATGCTCAAACAGTAAAATACAAAGTAAAGTTACTATAAATTTATGTCAATCAACAGAAAAGCAACAGCCTGTCTGTTGTTCCGCGCTTATGTCTCGGAAGTGGAGTAGGTGCTTAGCAGGTAACAGGTTTGTCTTATCGTGCCGTAAAAGAGCACGATTGCCACAGCGCATAGACACTAAGCAAAACAGAGATGTTCAGAAAGGTAAAGCACCTGAGAAGAGAAAGAAAAGCCTTCTGCCTATGAACAACTTGTAAAGAAAAGGAGGTGTACAGCAGGGACTTCTTCACTGTAAGACTTGTATTGACGACCAATGGTACTTTGGGGTTCCAGACTCAGGTTATAGGTCGTTACTCTGCTTGCGTGACTCGTTTCACAGCTGTTCCACAGAACTTGGTAGTTTGCAGGAGAGGTGTAAACCAACAAACTGTTTATTTTTGAGCAACGATGACAAGACAATGTTGCTTCGTGCCTATGTTCTTTCAAGAGGAAGCTGATCCAAAGAGCAGTATTTCTCGTACGTTGAAAAGCTCTCTACATGGACCCTATGTCGCTTCAGTAAGGTAATTGACGTAACAAGGATATAGCACAGCTGATTGATGTCACACCATTGTTTGTTAAAAGACAATGCAGTGCTGAGTGTATCGTCAGATAACTCTAAGCCACTGAAGTTAGGTGGACTCATGTCTGACCGTACTTTCATAGATACGATGAAGGTTTATCCAATTAATGTGGAGACGTTAGCTCGTACTTACTCATGCGGCACCTTCTGCGGTACCAGCTTCTACACAGGTGCGATGACAATCGGACTGAATACCAGTGTTGTTCTTCTCCAAAGGTGCCCTATGCGTAAGCGAGTATGGACAATCGTATGGGTTATTTTACGAATAGATATACTATCTTCGAGCGACGATCAGACAAAAGACAGACGCGATGCAGTTTATCTCTCGATTCCGTTTAGAGCCCAAAGATAAGAAGGCATACGCAAAGGGTAAGCTCTCAGAGCCTATCAAACCTATTGTATTCTATATTGATCCAGCCACACCAAAGAAGTGGGTTCCATACTTGATGAAGGGTATTGAGGACTGGAATGTTGCTTTTGAGGCTGCTGGTTTTAAGAATGCTATACAGGCAAAGAGTGGCCCAATGACCCAACGATGAGTGTTGATGATGCTCGTTTCAATGTTCTTCGTATCTTCCAGCTGAATTGAAAACGCATATGGTCCTCGTATCGTTGATCCACGTAGTGGAGAGATTATCGAAAGTCATATTTGTTGGTATCATAATGATGAACCTCTTGACAAAGTGGTACTTCACCAGTGGTGCTCCATTAGATAAGCGTGACAGACGGCACACATGGACGACAAACTTATGGGTGAATTGATTCGCTTTGTATCAAGTCATGAGGTGGGACATACACTCGGATTGCGTCATAATACATATGGGTGCAGCCTGTTTCACTCTGTAGAGAAACTGCGTGATAAGAAGTGGGTAGAGGAAATATGGTCACACTGCCAGCATTATGGACTACGCTCGTTTTAATTACGCTGCACAGCCAGAAGAGGCGTTTCAGAGCGCGGACTCTTTCCCACGTGTAACGATTACGACAAGTGGGCAATCCGTTGGGAGCTTCAGATATCCAGAGTTCAAAAGATGAGAGATGGATAGAAGAGAGAAGTTGATGACTGAGACAACAGCCATTCTTGCTAAGAATCCGCGCCTTTGGTTTGGTGGTGAGGGTGAAGAATGAAGACCCACGTCACAGACGCAAAGACCTGAGATGACAATGGAGCAGGAGTGATTATGGTATTGGAACTGGAAAACGTATCGTTGCAAAACTCCAGAGGGACACGTCAGCCTAACGACCAGTACAGGGACCGCAGCAAATGTGGCGAAGTGTTGTTGGTCAGTATGGACGTTATACGAATCATGTACTGAAGAACATTGCGGTCGTTACATTAACAATATGCCTGGGCAGAAACCTTATGGAGGTTGCACCAGCTAAGAAGGTAGAGATGCTGTCGACTATATCGGTCGTCAGGTGTTTTGAAGCACCACTTTGGCTTTATCCTCATCTATGACTGATATTGCAGGTACCGACCTCGTCGACGAAATCAGCACTTATCAGGACGCATTCTGAAGGTGATGATGAACGGAACCATGGATAAAGATTTATAAGGACCAGCGTGAGGCAGGTGCTTATCAGTTCAAAAGACTATCTTGATGATTTTGTTCCACGGTGTTTGGGAAGCCACTACCGGTCTTAATGATATGCAGGACGCACATCGTCGCTTGCCTGGAGCGTAACTATGTCAGACTCAACTGAATAGCCTTTTTAAATCCTGTTCAGAAAGACAAACCAACCGTTGTTGACTGTGCAAGTAATTCAGATATTATGCCTACCTCATGCAGCATAGATACTGTTGGAGCAGTTCTGTAAAGCACAAGCAGCACAAAGCGAGGGCATTAACGTCCTCATTACAAATGATTTGTTACGTCAGATTACGCTTGATTCGTGAGTCGTGTGACAGTAAAGTAATTGTTTGGCAAATTTCTAACCATAGACAAGAAGACTATTTGTGTTTTATGGTTAGTAATATCTGTCCATAGTAGAGTTCGGGAGTTCGCTATGGACGTTTTCTCTTCACCGATAGTTTTGGACCATGCTAATACGATGTTTGCGATGTGTTAGCAGTCAACACGAATAGTGTTAAAGCCTCCGCACCATATGTGTCAGGCGTGCCCAGGGTAAATAATGAAAGTTTTGGGATGCTATTAATCATGAAATAAGATATAAAAAGGCACAGATACACATTTTGTAAGGCTAAATTACATGATTATTCATAATTATTAGTTAATAATACCTAATTTAGAGTATTACTAATACTTGTATTTTCTTTATACTTTGCAATATGTTTTACAATTAAAAGGTATTAATTTTCAGGATTAAATGAAAGTAATAAAGCTCATAGCTCTATTGTTTTTGTTGTTGAGTAGGCAAATGAGAGCTCAAGGAACATCAAAAGCAGCAGAAAAGTCATATTGTTAACATTGTTGTTACCGATAAGAATACGAAAGAAAGTGTGATTATGGCTAACTGTTCGTTTGATCCATTAGGTTCTTTAATGTAACGGATATAGACGGAAAAAGCAGCATCCAAAAGGTTCCAGCAGGCACGTTTACGCTGAAAGTTAGTTATGTGGGTTATGAAACCTATACAACAACGTTCAAAAGTAGAGAAAGATTTAACAGTTAATGTTCAGCTTGTTCCAACCTCTTTTGGCATTAAAGGAGGTTGTTGTGACGGCAAAAGCAGAACGCATCGGGCGCCTCCTAATGTCTTCTATTATTGGGCGTCAGGCAATTCGATCACTTACAGGCTTCGTCATTAGCTGATATCATGCAACTCATTCCGGGTAAAGAGATGGGGAATGTAGATATGACCCAGAAGTCTAATCTTCAGCTTCGTACGCTACGTAACAATAATACAAGTGCTTTGGTTCAAGCATTGTTGTTGATGGTGTTCCTATCTCTAATAATGGATTGTTGACACAAGGACAATTCTCATCTACGGCTTTTTTACTGGTACAGATTTGCGTCAGATAGCTGCCGATAACATTGATAATGTAGAAGTAATACGTGGTATTCCTTCTGCTGAGTATGGCGATTTGACAAGTGGTTCTTGTGGTTGTTCATTCCAAGGTGGGTGTAACTCCATGGCAGATCAAAGGCAAAGGTGAATCCTGCTATGACAAATGCTTCATTGACAAAGGGATCTCTTTGAACAAAGCAGGTATAATGAATGTAAACTTAGATTACGCGCTAAGGCTTTGGGAGCGACCCACGTCAAAAGACACGCAGTTATGACCGTTATACTTTCAATTTGGGGTATAGTTATGATGCTTAGTAAGCGTTGGCACACAGAGACAAAGCTGCGCTTGTTATCTGCACAAGACTGGTCGGGTAATGATCCTGATGCTATTCAAGATGGTACTGAAACCAAGAATAAGACTGTAACGGTTGGTCTGACGCATAATGGTCGTATCTCTGTTGATAAACTTTTTATGCGTTCGCTCAATTATACATTAGGTCTTACTATGGAGAGACAGACAATGTACAAACAGCATTTGTACCTGTTAGCACAGGTCTGCTTTCCTATCTTGACATCTAAAGAGACAGGTTATTTTAACGTACCTTGGAAGACACAGTCTTATAAGGCTACTGGAAGAACAGAGAGCAGACCTGGTAATCTGTTTGCAAAGATTAATGACAGCTTCTATTTTAAGGCTGGTAAGACCCGCCAGAGTTTTAAGGTTGGTGCGGAATACCGTTATGATTGGAATAGTGGAAAAGGGCTATTATAACGACAATGATTTGTTACCACTGCAACCAAATAGCAATGGTCGTCCTCGTGCCTTCAATGATGTGCCTGGCTTACATTAGATAGCTGCATACGCAGAGGATAAACTTCTTGTGGAATATTAATAAGATAAACAGACTGCGTGCGAACCTCGGACTTCGCTTCACAGCCATGCAACCTTTTCAGTGATGTTACAACATCGCTTTCTCCACGTCTTAATCTTTCTTTAAGTGTAACCCTTGGCTTGATATTCGTGGTGGAATTGGTATGAATTCTAAGACTCAGGTTTAGCATACCTCTATCCTGATACGAAGTATGATGACCGTGTGGCTGCTAACTATTTCCCACAGTCTGACCCATCAGCACAGTTGCTTGTCTATCATACGCAGGCTTATAAGGTAGATTACTCTAAGAACTTGAAGAATGCAACAACTACTAAGGTTGAGTTGGGCGTAGACTTTAAACTGAAAGGTGGCTCGTCGTCTGAGTATTCTTGCCTATCGTGACCGTACACCGAATGGTTTTTGAATCTAGGTGAGTTCTTTGTCTATCCTTATAGTATCTTTTACGCAGGCGCAAGACTGAATATAACACCTGGACAGGCTACAACAATTGATTATACAAACCCTTATCGTACCTTTAATGGCTATATGACAACGGGTGCAGTTGGTAATACAAACACCTCTATTAATAAAGGTTTAGAGTTTGATTTTTGAACTTGGAGAGATTCGTCCTTTTGCACATCTTTCTTCTTTAGTGGTGCTTATTCTGAGACAAAAGACCTATTCAACAGGTCGCAATACAGAAGCTGTAAAGGCAGCATTATTGCCAACGTCTTATTCTGGTTATAGTGTTACACCATTTAGAGTAGTCTATCCTTCAGGACAAGATTACGAAAAGTATCGTCGTTTCCTCAATACATTGCGTGTCGTAACGAATATTCCAGCACTCAAGATGGTGGCTTCGTTCACAGCTCAGGCAATTTGGTATGACTGGCATACATCCTTAAAGCAAATAAGAATCCAATAGGTTACTTTGGTGCAGACCTTATTGAGCATCCTATAACAGCGGACATGATGTCAGGTTTCTTGGGCATGGATGGCAATATTATGCGTCACGTCCAACAGGAGTTGATGTTGCTGCTATTAATGACCTTACTCTTCGTGTTAGCGATACAAGCCTTCAAAGTCGCCGGTAGAATGGAATTTGCAAGGAAGATCTTACTAAACAGCTTTAGTAACTTTGGTGGCCTTTCCCTTTATGTGAACAATATGATTTATTATGAGCCATACCTAACAGGCAACAACTCATCTAACGTTAAGCCAGCGCAACACGGGTAAGTTTAGTTTTGGTGTAGAGCTTTATGTTAATTTGTAACGATATGAAAAAGTAACAGTATTTATTTTCGATCCCTCACAGTAGCGTTTGTTTTTAGTTCTTGTGTAGATTATTCAGATGCCTCAGAAGCTGTAACAGCTAAGGTACAACTCCAACTCCTGATGAGTTGAATGGTCATATGACATTGAAGGGCATACCGTTTCCCTCCAATTGAATGGTGTTACCTATTCTGCACAGACTGATGCTGCGGGAGTAGCAAACCTTCTCTAATATTGTTCCTGATGTCTATAATATCTCTGCTTCATGGGATATAACGTCGTCAGAGTATAATAGGATTACAGGAAAGTAGTCAGGTAATTAATGGTGCAACAGTATCAGGTAGTTTGAATTCACAGCTTATCAATGGTTCAGGACCTTTACTCCTCACGACCACTCTCTCTGTAAAACGAGATATAGTCATCAGTAAGATATATGCTGCTGGCTCTAAAGACAATAATAATAAGCGATATGTAGCAGGTCAGTATATTGAACTTTACAATCAATCTAACGATTCTGTAGATGTTGCTGGACTTTATATTGGACTGCTTGAAACGGATGTCCCACAGGCTTATACCCTCGAAAACCTCAAGACAAACTATGCTGATTCAGTCGTATTGGTTAAGCAAGTGTTCCGTATACCAACTGATAAGAGTTATAAGGTAGCTCCAGGTGGAACTGTTCTCTTGGTGAATAGTGCTATTGATCATAGTCTAACAGTCCGTTAGAGCATAGCCTCTTGAACGCAAACTTTGAAGCAAAGGATGTGAAAGGTAAGATGTTAAACAAATCAGAGATACCTGCTTTTGAGAATGTCTTTAATATCTATTCGGGTATTTCATACATGAATATCCTCACAACAGGGCAAGGTGTGGTTATATTCCGCCTTCTGCAGACATCAGTCAACTGAAACTTACTTATAAGTTTGGCAAGACAAGCGGTACACAGTATGGACTTCTACCAAAGCGTTATATTACTGATGGTGTTGATTTTCCTTCGTCATAAGGCAACAGGAACGGACGTTGGTGAGAAGCGTCTTTACAATGACATTGATGCTGGTTATATAAGTATTAATGCAACAGCAGGTCTGTCGGGTGAGGTTATCTATCGTAAGACAGCTTCTCACATCAGCAGGCGGACATAGTACTTCTCATGGATACAAACAATAGTACTAATGATTTTCAGGTGTCAACATCGGTAACTCCATAATATAAATTCCGTATGTCATCGTCAATCATTACTTATATTAACGATTAGTTTATGAATACTACATATAGTTTTAGGCTTATCCAAGTTTGCACAATCCTCACTGCAAAGAGGCTGGGAAGGCTTTACTTATTGCTATTCACACTCCCTACAATGGCACAGACGCCCTCTGACCTCTTATGGTTGAGGGCTGAATATCGCTTTGCAAGTCTTACACAACTCTGGCATAACACAAACAACGCTTCAGGACTATCTCTTGATGATTCCTCAAACAGAGGATTTGCATCCGTAGGATTCAGTCATCGTGGTGGTGACTATCATCGTGTGCAGGAAGGAGGAGCAATGAATAATCTTCAGTTCCTTACGGAACGTTATCAGAAAAATAGGTAGAAATACCTGCTACAGCTATGGTAAGGTAGATTTTAATCTTGGTCGTACAAAGGATCGTGCTTTTTGTTGACCAGTATCGCCTCTTACAATGCTAATCCCTATCAATCAGGTAGTGCTATTGCTGGAAGTTATGATCATCAGAACCTCGATATGACGGCTGCAGTGGTACGACAGACTTCTGGTTGGCGTTTTTGGTCTCACAGCTTAACTATCAGTTAGGTGATCTTTCTCGTCTTCGTGACCCTCGTTCTCGTTCGCAACTGCTTGATTATCGACTGACACCAGCTTTCTCTTACACGATGGGAAACCATACACTCGGCTTGTCGGGCTACTAAGATCGTCGTAAAGAGAAGATGGGACCGTTGGTAACAGTGCAGAGTGATGCTACGTTGACCTATTACCTTTCTCTGGTATGGAGAATGCAACTGGTACAATCGGTGGATATTCAAGTTTTAATCGTGAATGGGTGAATCACCAATTAGGGACAGAATTTGATTATGGATACCGTTCAGCACGCTTTCCATACATTGAACAGTTTTGCATAAGTCGTGGTGAAGAGTATGCTTATGGTACTTATAAATATGAGCCGGGCAGATACTTTACTTATCAATACAACGCTCAATCACAAAATCGTTTGTACACGGGTACAATCTTACATCAAAGCCGATCTCCGTCTGGATTGCGCAAAGCTATGCAGATGAGTATCGTCAGCAGTTAGTTATCAGCAAATGATCCACAGATTGGAACGACTTCTTATACCTATGAGAAGCAATTAGAATTCCGCAAACGCTATCAGGTTCGTACGTTCGACTTCGCTTTCCGCTATCGTGCTAACTTCATTAACACTACTTCAATAGCAGGAAGTCGATACTTGACATCTTCTATTAAAGGCTATACGGGCTTTTTAATTGATACACATAAGGCAAGCAGTCATCTTTTTGCCGCTATCATCGTCTGATTACAGCCGTGTGAACTTTCAATTAGAGAATGGTATCTCGCTGTTTAAGCAACGTCTTACGGCAGATGTAACTCTCGGTTATAGTCTTCTCAACACGTGCTGACCTTAAATTAGCAGATAATACTTCCATTTCTCGCAGAGCGTGTCTTACTGAAAGACTTACCTTATTATGATGCTAATCCTCCTTCATGAAGTCTACAGGTGATGTATCAGTTCCGCACTGACTATAAAGAAATCGCGTGCTATGTAGTTTGTGAAAGCCTTTGGAGACTTTACTTCTGCCAATACAGCAGGACATCCAAAACCTGTATAACATTGGTTTTAGTGTAGGTTTGTTTAACTGATATTATAATCTGGGAAGCATACTTCCTGATTCAAATGATATTATAACAATCCCGTGATTTTCTTTTTGGAAATCACGGGATTGTTCTGAGACTGACTTATAATGCCTAAACAATATTTGAATCATAAGATGCTATCATCTTGACAAGCTATTCTAAAGTAATAAGCCGTTGACACCATTGGTGTTAAGCCTCCGCACCATATGTGCGGGGCGTTAGCACGATGATAAAAGAAGAGTTGATAGTCTTTATTTCTTATGCTTACAAGGGCATATAGACTCGTCTTTGCTAAGTTTTTCGTAGTGTTCCTTACGTTTAGGATTCATAGGGAACCATCCTTTTTAAGACACGCTTCTCCTGCGAGATGAGCTCACCAATTCCCCAAAGGAATGAAGCTCAAGGACACCGAGTAGAGCAGACCAGAAAGATACTTTGTACAAACAAGGCTGCTACACAGCAAGCAATACCCGCTATGAGCCATAGCCACCAAGGTTTTGTACCGAAATAATACTCTGTTTTTATAACGAGTGGATGACAAAGTCCAATGATTAAAAACGTACATACTGCGAGGAGTATACCTTCAAAATTTAAATCCATTTATGTAAAGTTACAAGATTAAATATAATTCTTATCATTGAGAAATATGCTATCGAACATATTATTCTTAGCAAAAACCTCGGTTTATATAGCTGCAAAAATACAAAAACTCTATTTGCAAGTGTCTTTCTCAGAATTATTGATTACATTTGCAAATACAAGTTGTAAATAAGAAAATACTTAAATTATGAGCAATAACCAAACACTCATCGCACAATGCGAAGAGAAAGCAAGACAGTGGCTGTCTCCTGCTTTTGATGAAGAAACTCGTTCTGCCGTTGAGGCTATGATTAACAATGACGATAAGGCTGACCTTATTGAGTCTTTTTTATAAGGATTTAGAGTTTGGTACAGGTGGACTTCGTGGTATTATGGGCGCAGGCTCTAACCGTATGAATATCTATACCGTCGGTATGGCAACTCAAGGCTTTGCTAATTATCTGAAGATTAACTTCAAGGATAAGGAGCAGATTAGTGTAGTTGTTTGCCACGACTGCCGTAACAATTCTCGTCTCTTTGCTGAGACCGTTGCTAACATTTTCTCAGCTAATGGCATAAAGGTTTATCTTTTCGACGATCTTCGTCCCTACTCCAGAGTGTTCTTTTTGCTATTCGCCATTTTGAAGGCACAGGCAGGTGTGAATATTACTGCAAGTCATAACCCACGTGAGTACAATGGTTATAGGGCTTATTGGGATGATGGTGCAGGTACTTTCGCACCACATGACAAGGGTATCATCGACGAAGTAAACAAGGTTAAGGTTGAGGATGTTAAGTTCGAAGGCAATAAGGCGTTGATTCAGATTATCGGCGAGGATGTTGATAAGGCTTTATCTGGAGCAGGTAAAGACTATCAGCATTGACCCACAAGTAATCAGAATCAGCATGATCTTAAGATTGTCTGTACTCCTCTGCATGGTGCTGGTCGCGTAATGATTCCACGTGCATTGGCTTCTTTGGGAGCTTTGACAATGTTCATTGTGTGAAGGGAGCAGATGGTTAAAGATGGTAACTTCCCAACTGTTGACCGTCCAAACCCAGAGATAGCAGAGGCTTTGACACTTGGCTTGCGTGATGCAAAAGGCTCTCGATGCTGATATTTTTGATGGCTTCTGACCCAGATGCTGACCGTGTAGGTATGGTCGTAAGAATAGCGATGGCGAGTGGGTACTGATTAATGGTAACCAAACCTGTCTCATTTTTCTTATGGTATATCATTACAAATCGTCAGGGCTGTGGGCAAGATGAAGCCAACAGACTTTATCGTAAAGACTATTGTTACAACAGAGGTTATCCGCAAGATTGCAGAGAAACAGCACGTTGAGATGCGTGATTGCTACACTGGTTTCAAGTGGATTGCACGTGATTGCACTCTCTGAGGGTAAGCAGCAGTATATCGGTGGTGGTGAGGAAAGCTACGGTTTCCTTGCAGAAGACTTCTGTGTACGCTGTATAAGGATGCTGTAAGTGCTTGTGCTTTGTTGGCTGAGATTTGGTGCATATGCAAAGGATCATGGTAAGACTTTGTATGATATTCTTATGGATATTTATATGGAGTATGGTTACAGCCATGAGTTCACAATCAATGTGGAGCGTCCTGGTAAGAGCGGTGCTGACGAGATTCAGCAGATGATGAAGAACTTCCGTTCTAATCCTCCTCAAGGAGCTTGGCGGTAGTGGTAATTGATGTTTATAAGGACTTCCAGAGTCTTGAGATTACAAAGCCGATGGTTCTAAGGGAGAAGATGGATATGCCTGATACAAGTAATGCTCCAGTGGTTCTGACAGATGGTACTAAAGTTGGTGTACGTCCATCAGGTACTGAAACCAAAGATTAAGTCTATCTTGAGATAAAGGATACAATGAACTCTGCTTCTGATTTCCCTGCTTGCGAGCAGCGTGCTAGTGAAAAGATTGAAGCTATCAAGAAGAGCTTGGGTTTGTAATGGTCTATTTTTAGCCTTTGATAATATTTGCGAGGGCTTGATATTATAATTAAAGCAGGAGTTTCATGAAAGTCCTTATTTGTGGGAACTCCTGTTTTTATTGTTCTATGCCTTCTTATATTTAAATCTTTGGATAGCTTTCTGTTTCTTTTTAGTGGGCTACGCTATTTGCTATTTTAAGTTGTTAGGTTATCGTTAAGGGTTAAAATATCATTACAGTTTGCCATTCTATATGTTTTCTCAATAAAGAGCCTTTTTAACCGTAGTCTGTAACTTTCAGTTAATCAGTGTGTTGTAAGATAGCATGACAGATGTGCTTAGTTAGATCGCTAACTAAAAGCACCTTAAAGGACTTCAATTAAGCATCTTTTGAACGTCAATAAAGGCATTTAATTGGAATGCAACTAGCATCAATTCATTCTTTAAAGATGACTTTTATATTACAAATTTGGTAAGGATAGGAGGTGATTATTCCTTCCTTGATTTTTATTCAGCTGATACAATATCAAACTTTAGTTTCTCACTATCTTTCTCTTTAGATACTTTGATAGTGTCACAGCCTTGATTTCGCCAGAGAGAATCAGTTCGCTCAGTCCGTCCTCGATATGGTTTTGGATAGCACGCTTCAATGGACGCGCACCAAACTGAACATCATATCCCTTGCTTTGCAACAAACTCCTTAGCTTCATCTGTTATCTCCATTTCGTAGCCCAATTCAGTGCACGCGCTTGAACAAACCCTTGAGTTCAATGTTGATAATCTTCTTGATAGCTTCGAGGTCGAGTTGGTCGAAGGTGATAATCTCGTCCAAACGGTTGAGAAACTCTGGTGCAGAACTGCTTGCTAAGACTCTTTCTGAATGATAGCACGAGCACGCTCCTTGTCGCCTTCACTCTGTGAAAAGACCATTCAGTTAGCTGCCTTAAAAGCCAACACCTTGCCCGAATTCCTTCAGCTGACGTACCCGCATTTGATGTCATAATAATCACCGTATTGCGGAAGTCTATCAATCGACCGTTACCATCTGTCAATCGACCTTCATCGAGTACCCAAAGCATGCTGAAAGACGTGTGCCATGTGCTTCTCATCTCATCAAGTAAGACAATAGAGTAGGATGACGGCGTACTTTCTCGGTCAACTGCCACCTTCACTCGCAGCCAACATATCCTGGAGGCGCACCAACAAGACGTAGGTGTTGAAGCTCTCTGTATATTCGCTCATATCAATACGTATCAAAAGCATTGCTGAAGAACGAAACATCATCTCATGGTAAAGTCGCTTGGCAAGATAAGTCTTACCCACCATGCGTGGACCTAAGAACAGCAAACGCACCGATAGGGGTGGTTAGGGTCTTTCAAACCTAACGGTTACGCTGAATAGCCTTCACCATCTTGTCGATGAGCTGCAGTCTTGTGCGACAACAACCTGCTTGGAGTTCAGCATCCATATTCTTCAGTCGGATACCTTCGCCTCCTGTCATGCGCTGTACTGGTACGCCTGTCATCATGGAGAACAACATCTGCAATGGCTTCTTTCATTGATTTCAACTTATCTTCGGTATCACCTTTCTGCCATTTTCTCCTGCTCCTCTTTGAGTGTCTTTTCTAATTCAGTCTGCTTATCACGGAAACTTGCAGCCAACTCAAAGTTCTGATTCTTTTACAGCAGCTTGCTTTCTTTCTCTTGCGTCTATTTAATGTCTTTCTGAATATCGAGAATCAGCCTGTGGCACCTTTTACATGTTGCAGATGGATACGTGAACCTGCTTCGTCGATGATGTCTATCGCCTTATCAGGGAAGAATCTATCAGTGATATATCTGTCAGCATATTTCTTTACACAAGCCTTCAGCGCATCCTCCGTATAACTTACATGATGATGTGCTTGTAGCGATCTTTTGATATTCTCAAGAATCTGTAATGTCTCTTCAACTGTTGTTGGCTCAACCTGTACCTTTTTGGAAACGACGTTCTACAGGCTCCGTCTTTTCTCGATAGACTTTAGCGATATTCGTCGAGTGTTGTTGCACCAATACACTGTATAGTACCTCTTGCCAAAGGCTGGTTTGAGGATATTAGCAGCATCCATTGAACCTGGTGAAGAACCTGCTCCGATGAGTGTGTGAATCTCGTCAATAAAAGACGATAATGTCTGGATTCTGTTCGATTTCTTAATCAATGCACGGATACGCTCTTCAAAATTGACCTAGATACTTTTGTTCCAGCTACGACAGCTGTCAAAGTCAAGTGTGATAACACGTTTGTTAAAGAGAATTGGAGAGGTGAGATGCTTCACTAACAAGTTGTGCTAAACCCTCAACAATTGCACTCTTACCAACGCCCGCTCACCAATGAGAATAGGATTATTCTTCTTTCTTCTTACAAGAATCTCACTGATGTGCATCAATCTCTTTCTCTCTACCATACAACGTCGAGTTCCCTCGGCATGCAGCTTGAGTAAGATCGAGTACCGAAACTATCAGTGACAAATGGTGTGCTTTGATTTTGTATACGTGGAGCCTGTGTTGTCTTTTGCATTATTGCTGCCTTCAGACGATGAAGATGACATCATATCATCATCCATTTTCTTCCTCGTCAGCCATTCCTATACCATTCTTTGGTTGGTTTGCGCGTGTTGTAACATCGATATTGCGTTGTTATAATTAATCCACTTTTCTTCCATTACCTTCTTAGCACCATTGTTAGAAGAATCATGCAATATTGCAAGGAAGATGAAGGATATCCACTGTTTAGCATGTTGTATACGTGCCTCGAAGTACAGCTAATTTCAGATATGTTATTTGCCTGCTCGTTCAAAAGCATATCGGGCACTGAAGCAGTTGAGTCAATTGTTTCTGTCCTGAATATTCTTTTCTATTTCTTTCTTTAATATTATATCAACCTTCCATTGGTTTGAATAGTTCCCATACTGGTCCTGACTTCTCTCTCTCAGAATGGCGAGCATGATATGCTCAGGAGCAACCGACGCACTTGTCAGTCGTTCCTGCTTCTCTCTGCTGAATGAAAGTATTTCAGAGACCTTTGGGAGAATTGATTCATCATATCCTAACCTTTTCTTTTCTTTTACTTGTATCTATGGACAATATGTCCTGTATTAGTAGGAGTTTCATAAACAAAAAGGTGTTGCCAAAAACAAAGAATCGGACATACATGGGTGTTGTAAGTCCGATTCTACTTTATATTCTATTACAGTGCCTCGTCGTCAGTCTTGAAAGTTTTGCTTTGGGCTGTCGTGCCAAGTGCTTTTTCTTACGAAGCCAAAGCCGCCTTGCGCTGCTCATATTCTCACGATGACGTTCCAAGAAGTTATCTGCCATTGAACTTACCGTATATTATCGAAATCTGAATATATTCTTTCCAGTCGATGTGTTCCCTAACAGCTTTTTGTAGCTTTGAGAGTCCCATGTCGGTGAGATACCTTTAGTAATGACCTCGTTTTTCTGAGTACTACCATGAACCTTGTGTCACGGTCTAGCAATTCAACTGGTACAATTACAACCTTACCCCATGCAGGCATTGATGTGTTGCGTGCGAAGAGGTTGATAATTCCAGAGATGTTGTTGAACACATAGCTATTCGTTGTCTTGTTGTAACTGATGCCAAGAAACGAAGTCTTGTTGTCTGGTAGATCGGTCGTTCGCAAAGAACGACTGTAGAGCTATCACCTGGAACCATCACAACATTCGTGGTATTCCGACTGATAGCCTGGATAGTACTGTTGTTTTCTCGGTAGAGTACAACCTTAACAGCTGATAGAATCAAAATGCATGTACCACTCAATATGTCAGAAACAGGTAGCGTTAACTTCAAAACAAAACCGGCTGTGTCTTCAGATAAGTGTGACTAGACTCACTTGCTAACTGCTGCAACTGCGTATTGTCGTTAGAGAGTTTGTCAACTGAGAACCTCTTCGGTACTTACAAAAGCTGGTTGATATTGCTGACACTTTACCATTTTGTTTATTCTCTGAAGTAAATATTCAACTGTGCAGTCTGAATATGTGCCATAGAACCATAAACCTCCATCTATCTTGAAGTAGAAGCCTGGACAAACCTCATGCAAGAAACGATAAGGATTACGGAATGCCGATGGATCCTGCATGATACTTTACTGAAGCAGGTATGTTCCGTAGTTCTTATAAGTCACCCCAGCTCTTGTCCTTATACGGATTATTTAGACGTACAATGATATTGCGATTATAACCTTTCATCTTTCTGATGCTATCAGCTTCTGTATAATCGGTCAGTGTAAACGAACGTTTCTCAGCAATACCACCCTGTGCAACTGGTCGGATATAACCTCGTGTCTCAGGATCGAAGTTTGAGTACTAGGTTACACCCTTCTTCAACAGGCTTTTGAAAGCTCGTATGCTAGTGAGTTTCATTTGACTTAGCGAGTCGCCGTAATAATTGCTATAATAAAGTCTTATATCACAAGAGTCGGCTAATTATCTCATTGTTTGCATCACGACTCATGATCGAATCCTTTTGCTGGCATCTCATAAATTACTAAGCACATGGAATTGTGACATAAGATTACCTGTCAACAGATGTATTTGTCTCAGGATCAACTCATTCTACCCAAATATCCAGTTGAAGAACGTGCATAACACTATCAGCAACCATTGTCTCAGAAGCTACGCTGAAGGTATCTGCCTTTATAGAAAGTTTATCGCCATTATCAATAAGTGAGCCTCAGGGTATTCGTAGTATCATCACATGATACCATTCCAATACAAGCTGCAAGCATACAAGCTGCAATGAAATTCCTTCTCATTTATAATCTCTAATTGTATAACTCAAAGAATGTTTTAGAACAATTTGTCATAAAACCTGAATACTTATCTTTCAGTTTAGCATCGTCAATTGTATGCTCCAAACAGTTGCTTGTCATCTCGTCTTAGCATAGTTGATAAGATCAGCATTAACTTTAGTCGCTAGTACCAATGACACCATCAGAATAGTCAATCGCAAATTTACCTAATTCCATGAAATTAAAGCTCATCACTATAGTTCTTCAACAGTTTTGCTTTTCACATCACGGAATTCTAGACAATGTTTAAAATTCGCACCTAAGCTACCTTGTGGTTGGTCTTCAAAGAGTGAAGTTACAACTTTTGAGTTGGCAAATTGTGGCTCATCTTTGTATACTAGTTTTCACATAGAATGGAATAACTGAAGACATCCATCCCTGGCAATGAATCACGTCAGGAGCCCATCTTAGCTTTTTAACCGTCTCTAAGCACACCTCTTGCAAAGAAGATTGCACGTTCTCCATTGTCAGCATAGTCAGTCACCCAATTCATCCTTTGTCATTGCTGGACGTTTTTGGAAATAATTCGTTATCAATGAAATAAACTTGAATACGTGTCTGAGGAATACTTGCACACCTTTGATAATCAATGGATGATCAGTATCGTCTATAATCAAGTTCATACCTGAAAGGCGAATAACTTCATGCAAACTGTCCCTCTGCTGTTCATTAATATTTCCCCCATCTTGGCATAAAAGTACTGGATTTCATATCCAGCTTCCTGCATAATATGAGGTATTTCAGAGCCATAGTATGACATCTCTGTCTCAGGCACGTAAGGCATGATTTCTTGATTAACAAATAATACTCCCATTCTTTATGTTGATATATATCAGCAACTACTGTAGCTAAACGCAAAGAATGATAGTTTTTCAATGCGCAACTTATTTTTCTGCAAAGGTACTAAAAACGAGACATCTCTTGCTTTCTCTGAAAAACAAAATAAAAAGTAGTGTACATTGAGATTATTTAATTAAAAATCTGTCTATTTAATTATTTTGTTGTTACTTTGCAGTGATTTTAATTTTTAGTGACTGATGAAAGTTATTCAAAAAGATTGTTGAACTTCAGAACGAACTATTCTCTTGTCGTAAAGAAAATAAATCTATTGGATTAGTTCCAACGATGGGTGCATTGCATGCTGGTCATGCATCACTTGTGAAACAAAGTGTTAAAGACAATGATGTAACGGTCGTTTCTGTATTTCTTAATCCCTACACAATTTAATGATAAGGGTGATTTAGAACGTTACCCTCGTACATTAGAAGCTGATTGTCAGCTTTGAAGCTTGTGGAGCAGACTTTGTGTTTTGCCCCTCCAGTTGAGGAGATTCTACCCAAAACCCTGACCATCGTCAATCTGATTTTCCACCACAATCAACTGTGATGGAAGGAGCTAAAAACTACCTGTACATTTCAATGGTGTGTGTCAAGTTGTCAGTAGGTTATTTTATATTGTTCATCCTGATAAAGCTTATTTTGGTGAGAAAGACTGGCAGCAGATTGCTGTTATCAAACGCCTTGTACACTTCATTGGTATGAATGACAAAATCACGATAGTAGAATGTCCTATCGTTCGTGAGGCTGATGGATTAGCAATGAGCTCACGCAACATGTTGTTAACATCCGAGGAGCGTGCAATAGCACCGAAGATATACGAGGCTCTAAGCAAAGTGTTGAGTTTTCTAAGACTCACAGCGTTGCTGAAACCCATGATAAAGTCATATGATATCAATGCTATTGATGGTCTTGAAGTAGAGTATTTTGATATTGTAGATGGCAACACGCTCCTTGAAGTGAATACATGGGAAGCGTATGTTGTAGGTTGTATTACTGTTTATTGTGGTCACACACCACCCGTCTTATTGATCACATAAAATACAGAGGATAAAATGCTGATTGAAGTATTAAAAAGTAAGTTACACTGTGCTATAGTCACAGAGGCAAACCTTCATTATATGGGTAGTATTACCATTGATGAAGACTTGTTGGATGCTGCTAATATGATAGCAGGTGAGAAGGTTCAAATTGTGAATAACAACAATGGTGAACGCTTTGAAACCTATATTATTAAGGGAGAAAAGAGGTTCTGGCTGTATTTGCCTAAATGGTGCAGCAGCTCGCAAGGTTGTAGTAGGGGATGAGGTGATTATTATCTCTTATGCATTGATGGATTTTTGAAGAAGCAAAAACCTTCAAGCCTTTCAATTGTATTCCCTAAGGAAGGCAATCGACTATAAACAGATAGAAAACAGAATTAACTAAAGGATTAACCCTTTGATGATGTAAGTGTAGGGCGTAGCGTCCTTGCTGATATAAATATACAATCACATTTCTTCTTTTCAGAGTAAGATAAGGATAGTTGTTTATTAATAAGGTGTAACTTAATAATAGATAATCCTCTGCCTACTTGGAAAAAGAAATGTGATTGTGTGTTTTTCTCATGTCCTATATATTGATATACTATTATCGGCTCTCATAACGAATCATGTTGGTTGTGTATTGATATTCCATCGGTTTGGTGCGGGTGCTCAGCACATGTGGTGCGGATGCTTAGCACTTATGGTGCGGATGGTAGCACCATGTGCGAAGGATTAATATCATTGTTGCATATTGGAGGGTAGGGATAGAATGTGCGTTAAGCGTATTAAAACTAAGGTTAATTTGGAGTTGTGTTTAGTTAGAGGCTATATCTTGTGACAATATCTTAGGCTCTATAACGAATTACCCAAAACGATTCGTTATAGAGTCCTATTATCAAAAAAACGAGGGTATGTCGTAATGACACACCTCTCCTAAGAAAATGATAATAGCCTCAGTGACGAATGTCAACTGATAGCAGAATTATTCAATAACAACCAATGGGTCGTCCTCAAGCACAGCCTGACCGACCTTCACTGCAATAGCAGTTACCTTGCCATCCTTCTCAGCTTCGATGTTGTTCTGCATCTTCATCGCCTCGAGGACAACAACAGTATCGCCTGCCTTTACCTCCTGACCAACAGTCACCCTCAACAGATGTGATGGTTCCTGGAAGTGGAGCCTTAACGGCTGCAGAACTGTTGATTGCAACAGTAGGAGCAGCCTCCTCACTTGCCCTCAGCAGCAGCTGGCTTACCAAGCTCAACCTTCTTCTTCTCAGGTTCAGCAGGCTGTTCCATTTGTACTGAGTACTGCTCACCGTTGACAGATACTTCTGCAACATTCTCGGCATTAATCTCACCAATCTCGACTTTATATTCCTTGCCGTCGATAGTATATTTGAATTCTTTTCATTGTTGTCTATTATGGTTTCTTTGTCATTATCTCGAACTTAGCATCCCACATTGTCTGCTTTGGCAGAATAGTGATAAAACCTGGTTCGTTATCGTGAACATTGTTTCCGGCAAACTCATAGAGTGCCATTGCAATAGCTGCATATACGTTTTTATCCATAGTTGCGGCCTCCTTATTACATTGGCATACAGCCATGCTTCTTAGCTGGTAAGTCTTGCTTCTTATGAGCCAACTGAGCCAAGCCACGGCAGATGCGGAAACGAGTGTTGCGTGGTTCGATAACATCATCGATGTAGCCGAACTGAGCAGCCTGATATGGATTAGCAAACTTCTCTGAGTACTCCTCTTCCTTTTCAGCGAGGAACAGCTTAACGTCGCCACCCTGCTCCCTTAACTTCCTTAGCTTTCTACCACAGAGAACGGCAACAGCACCAGATGCACCCATAACGGCAATCTCTGCGCTTGGCCATGCGAAGTTGAGGTCAGAACGAAGCTGCTTACACCCCATAACGATATGTGAACCACCATAGCTCTTACGCAATGTGATAGTAATCTTTGGAACTGTAGCCTCACCATAAGCATAGAGCAACTGTGCACCATGAAGGATTACAGCGTTATATTCCCTGACCAGTACCTGGGAGGAAACCTGGTACGTCAACAAGTGAAACGATTGGAATATTGAAAGCATCGCAAAAACGAACGAAGCGAGCACCCTTACGGCTTGCGTTGGTGTCTAATACTCCTGCGTAGGCTGATGGCTGGTTAGCTACGATACCAACACTCTGACCATTGAAACGAGCGAAACCAGTGATGATGTTCTTAGCAAACTTTGGCTGAACCTCGAAGAACTCTCCGTTGTCAGTTACAGCCTGAATTACCTTGTACATATCGTATGCCTGGTTTGGATCGTCTGGGATAATCTCGTTCAAGAGATCTTCCTTGCGGTCAATAGGGTCAGTACACTCTACACGTGGTGCTTCCTCGCGGTTGTTTGAAGGAATGTAAGAAAGGAGCTTCTTGATAAGGTCCATTGCCTCTTCCTCAGTCTTAGCTGTGAAGCTTGTTACACCACTCTTTGAAGCGTGAACGCTTGCACCACCAAGGTGCTCTGCGTCTATATCTTCACCAGTTACGGTCTTTACAACCTTAGGACCAGTCAGGAACATGTAACTTGTCTGCTCCTTCATGATGATGAAGTCTGTCAATGCTGGAGAGTAAACCGCACCACCGGCACATGGACCAAGGATGCTTGAGATCTGTGGGATAACACCAGAAGCGAGGATATTACGCTCGAAGATTTCGCCGTAACCTGCCAAAGCAGAGATACCCTCCTGGATACGTGCGCCACCAGAGTCGTTCATACAGATGACTGGTGCACCATTGGTCATAGCCATATCCATTACCTTGCAGATCTTCTGAGCCATTGTTTCAGAAAGCGAACCTCCGTTTACGGTGAAGTCCTGCGCATAGTTAGACGAGACGGCCGTCAATAGTTGCTGAACCAGCAACAACACCATCACCGAGGTACTGCTTCTTCTCCATACCGAAGTTGTGACAACGATGGAGTTTGAACATATCGTATTCCTCGAAGCTGCCTTTGTCAACCAGCATTTCAATACGCTCACGTGCAGTGTACTTTTCCGCGCTCATGCTGCTTTGTCGATACTCTTCTGACCACCACCTAAGCGTGCTAACTCGCGCTTCTCCACGAGTGCCTTTGATCTTTTCTGTTTGCTTACTCATAATTTGAATTTATTTTTCTTATTTATAGCTTCTTGTTTTTACTTCAATTATCATCTGTAACCTTCAACTCATTATACTCGCAATGAGTTAAAAAGACCTTATAACAGAATCAAATGCAAATTTACTAAAAAAGGTGGAGATAGTTATTCTTCACCTCTTAAATATTGTTAAGGTTTTTACGTTTAATGACTTCTATCCGTATCTAATTACATAACTCCGTGGGAAAAAGATGGTGTTTAATAGACAAGATGTATCTGTTACATGCTATTCTGATGATGATAAATGTTTTTGAGTTATTGATAAAGCGATAGGTTGCTAATCGTTCTGTGTTTATCATTCACACTTCTATTTTTGTAATGAAAATTCACATCATGAAAAATAAAAAGATGCTCTTTTAGCTTTCTAATTAAGGCTTAATTGACTTGTAAGAGATGCCCTTTTGAGGTCTTACTAACGCCCTTTTGAAGTCTACTACACCTTTTATTGGGTGGTTGTGTAACTGGTTGAAAACTAATTGGTTGTGATTGCGCTAAAAACTTCTATTTCGATGATTTGCTGTGCTTTTTCATCTTCTTTTTGTTGTAATATTTTTACCAGTAAATGTTTGTTTTTAGTAGTCCTTTTCTTAGTTGTGTTTAGATTATTTGATGCGCTAAATAATAGGGTGGAAAGCCCTTTTAATTTCACTTTATTGTTATAAGTTAAAAATAGCAGGTGTGTTCTTTGTACCACAAATTACCATTTGTACCACTAAAGACCCTTGCCCCGAGGGGATTAAATCACTCCAAAGTCGTGATTAGATAACAGAATAAAACATAAGATTAGGCTAAAATTAGAAGTAGCCAACAACAATCGTTACGGACACAGAGAGACAGAGGAAGTGCCATGCTGGTATAGATGGGACACCCGTATGACCGACGTGAAAGACCAGCTGCGTGTCATTGCCTTATACAATATATCGGGTGTCGTAAGCAAATCCGATTTTGTCCGTGCCCGAACTCGGGGAGAGTTTCAGACACTACCTAATATCATCTCTTTTCGTATCATCCCACACCTTAAGAGTGTAATAACTTGTGTGCGTTATATTATTCAAGGGAGAAATAGAAACCTAAAAAAACAAAGTATCATTGAAATGACTATTCTTTAGTTTCTTATTATATGGGGTTACGATACAGTAAACACTATCATCATAGTTATATTTATCATATTCAACTATTATTTGGTATGGGAGTTCTGGGTGATTATTTCCAGTATCATCCTTTTTTTGTTAGCTTGATTGCGTGCATGTTCATGAAGTTGTCCCATTTAAATCCCTTTTTCAACAAAAATACTTTTTACATGTAATAGTGGGGACACTTTATATTTTACATCCTTGACAAATACACCATTATTTTTTTGGATTCCTGTTTAGTTAAAAGAAAAACATTCTTGCTCCATCATAGCCATATCCATAATAACCAATTGATATATTTAAGACTTCAAGAAATAATACACACAATGCAATTATCAGGAAACATATAATAATGACTCATTTTCATATACAAATAGGATTAGGTGATACAATAATGACTCATTTTTCATATACAAATAGATTAAGTGATACGTCATTAAATGACATATCACCCTTCTTGCATTTTTTTATTTTTTTGTCTGCGACGATGGTTACCAGAAAAGTTTGGATTGAAACTCTTTGGCTGTTTCCCATTTTTGTTTAGCAGATTTTTCTATGATTCTCTGTTGGTTTTTCCTTCTTCCTTTCCGTTTCTTGTTTGGGAGGTCAGGGTACTACCGATTGCCTTAGGGTCATAAACCGCACGTGGATGTCGCTTCGGAATATTGTCGTAGAGCTTTTGCTATCAGGTCACTACTACCAACACGATGAAGTTCTCGTTCAATATCTCGACGCGTTTCTGGCTTATACCAGAAGAAGAACTGACGCTGTGCAAGTTTCTCCTTTGGTGTCTTTGCTGAGAAGATGGGTTCGAGAGTGTAAGGATCATATCCCGTGTACTATGCCCTCGTAGAAACAGTCATTGGGGTAGGGGTGAAGTCCTGCACCTGCTCCAAGTGAAAAATCAAGGTCTTTTTGTTAGTACCGCCAACTCAGCCATATCCTCTTCCTGGCATCCAGGATGAGAAGATATGAAGTAAGGAATAATCTGCTGTCGCATATTTTCCTCACGGTTAATGCGGTCAAAAATCTTCTTGAAAGCATAGAATTGTTGGAACGAAGGCTTTACGCATAAGTCCCAATACGCGATCTGATGTATGCTCTGGTGCAACCTCTTCAATCTACCACTGACATGGCGTGTTATCAACTCACGAGTATATTGTCTGGCAGCCTCGTTACTCTTCCTCATCCTTACTCTTGTGTAGGAGAAGGTCGTAGCGTACACCTGATCCAATAAAAACTCTTCTTGATTCCTGGCAACTCGTCGACCGCATGATAGATTTCAAGCAGCTTAGTATGGTCGGTTTCAAGATTAGGACATATCTCTGGATTCACACAGCTTGGTCGTTTACAATGCTCGCAAGCCTTCTGGTTCTTACCCTGCCATACCATACATATTGGCTGACGGACCACCGAGGTCGGAAAGATAACCTTGAAGTCGGGCATCTGTATTACTTGCTTTTACTTCCTTTTAAGATACTCTCTTTCGAGCGACAACTGATAAACTTACCTTGATGTGCAGAAATAGTACAGAACGAACAGCCACCAAAGCATCCGCGATGGATGTTCACACTGTGCTTAATCATCTCGTAGGCAGGGATAGTCTTACCACGATACTTCGGATGTGGTTCACGTGTGTATGGTAGATCGTAGGCTGCATCTACCTCTGTAGTCATGGTAGGGTAGGGTGGATTAACAACGGCATAGACGTTGTCAACAGCCTGCAGAATACGCTGTGCGTGTTTTTTGTTAGACTCTTCCTCTATATGTTTGAAATTCTCAGCCTGATATTTCTTGTTGTGTAAGCAAGACTCGTGGGAATGAAGTACGATGTCATTCTCTCTTATTCCGTCTGGAATCTCTGATTCTTTACAAAGATATACGGTCTGTGGAATATGCTTTAAGTCTTTAATATTAGCACCATTTTCCAACTCTTGTGCTATGCTTACCACCTGTTTCTCGCCCATACCATAGATGATCATGTCGGCACGTGCATCACAGAGAATACACTTACGAACACAATCTTTCCAATAGTCGTAATGAGTAAGACGACGCAATGAAGCCTCGATACCACCTAAGACAATAGGAACATCGGATAGAGCTGTCTAAGGATATTAGAGTAAACGATGCTTGGATACTCTGGGCGCAGGTTTGGTCTGCCATCAGGTGAATAGGCATCGTCTGAGCGTAGACGACGGTTGGCAGTGTATTTGTTCACCATCGAGTCCATTGCGCCAGGTGAGATACCAAAATAGAGACGTGGACTACCTAACTTTTTGAAGTCTCGAAGTCACCATGCCAGTCGGGCTGTGGAACGATAGCCACCTTTATATCCAGCTGCTTCAAGTGTTCTACCAATGACGGCAGCACCAAAGGCAGGATGGTCTATAGGCATCACCCGAGAAAAAGGATAATGTCTAACTGATCCCACCCACGGAGTTCTACCTTCTTTGTAGTAGGGAGGAAATCTGTCAGCTGAAATCTTGAAGGTCTTGTGATTTTTAGCTTCATGTTTAGCTACACCTCTCTATCTTGCCGCTGAATCGGTGTTGCTTTTTCTATGCTGCTTTGCAGTTCTTCTATTTTCTTTTTGTGAACTCAAATGTTTTTATATTTAATTGAATTTCTTTTAAGTATATTATTGAACTTCAATAAGTTAAATCTTGCTTTAAGTCGTTGTCTGCTATTACAGGCTTTCTTTGTTTTTCTTCTTCAGTGTCTTGGTGTGTAGTAGCCCATTCTTTTGAAGAGTGCAACAAGGTTTTTAAGTCCAATGCCTTTCATGTTTTGGTTATAAATAACATCAAGACATAAGTCTAACAAGTCTTTATCTTTACCAGGTTCTGACTCCAAGAAGTCCACGAACATTGAATTTCAGTTTATCGAGGATGTTCTCGTCGATAATACCATTGGAATCAACCAATCCAGAGAGAAGTGAATACTTTTTTATTGTCTCAAGATGGTTGTCAGTAACCTCAATGCTTCGTGTTCCCGAAGCGTTTGCTTGAATTTTTATACATAGTCTTTACGCTTTTAGATTATTCCACTTTCTTTGTTATTACTTCTTCATCAGAAACGTTACAATACCCTTCATGATGCTATTGGTGTTGCAGCATCCTTGATACACTCGAAGGGGAATGATAATGTGAAGACACTATTGTCAGTTCCTTTATATGCCACAGCAGCTGTCCGTCCATCAGCATAAGTTAATGTACTGAAAGCGTTGTCAGCAGGTAAGATGTTGTCAGGAGTGTAAGCACCATAATGCTGCTCATTAATAGTTCGATAAACATCGAAGGACATTCCCATACCACTTACTACAGAATTATAGTTGTCATAGTTTGCACCATCAAAGGATATCTTAAGGTTGTTTCTCAACCATTCCTGTTCATCAACAGCTTGCATATCGGATGCAAGATAAGAACCGCTGACAAAGAGCTTACCATGTGCATTTAGATACTTTGATAGTTGTTGACAAAGTGCAGGCTTGAAAGCTTTGTAATAATACAAACTATGTCCATCATCCTTTTCATTGCCAAGGAGTAAGTCGATCATTGCATATTTAGTAAGGTTTACTTCATTATACTCCACAGCCTTACTATCACAACCTACAACATTGTATTTTTCCGGCATGTCGTAAAGCTTCGCGTGATCTTTTAACGTAATTGAAGTCATTACCCGCAATAATCTTACCAACAAGTTCCTCGCCACCATAACCCAAGGCATTAGGACCTTCTTTGCCCATCATAGCTTTTATTGAAGCTGGCTTGTCTTCCTGTCCATCCAGCCACAGGACCATAGCTTAAGCCTGGGTCAGCTTCAAGGTCGAAGCCTTGTTCTGTACTTGTGTTGACAACTGCGGGAGAAGAAAGACGATGGAAGCTATTGACAATGAGAATTGTCTGTTTTGCTCCTTCATTGTATAAGGCTGAAAGTGTAGCTGTTGGGAAGCTTTCTCCGCCACGATTACAAGCTGTTATTTTAAAGTTATATACAACACCTGGCAGCAAGTCTATCTCAAAATAAGGATTACTAACATTCACACCATTGTCAAATCCTCTTGTTCCCATTGCAACATAAACATTGTAGGATGTTGGATTAGCTGATGGTTCACTAGTGTCAGAGGTATACTCCACTGTAATCTCACTTTCTTAGAAGATACATATTCAATCTTGAAGTTTTGTGGAGCAAGTGGTTGAACCGTATAAGTCTTACCATGCATGTTTGCTTCATATTTCAAGATGGTCTTATAAACTGAGCGTGCTAAAGTAAACTTGAAATTAGGGTCTTGTCCTAACTTAATGTCAGGGAAGTTTTGATGCGAAAGAGTTTCAAGGATTGCTGATGGCACTTCGGGAAGACGAGTTTCACTGTAGTTGCGATCCCAAATGGAACGGGTAGTCCAATTCATGTGGAAAGCATTATCTAAATCTTTCTTAACATTGGCTACTAACTGTTCTGCAAAGGTCTTAGAAACCTTACGTGAAAGACCATCACCCAAAGTGTTGTCTCCACTTTGTGTTGTACAGATGCCCAAAAGTGCCTACAAAAACTATCATCAGCTTTTACGCCAGCATCGCTGTGTATACTAATGTGAGTTCAATAGGAACCTTTTTCCCATCCTTCTTATCAGGAGATAACAAGAGCCTCCTGCAAGCCAATTCGTCATCAATGATCGACAGTTGATATCGTCGTTATAATCATTAGAACCATTACTCTTTGCTGACGACACTCCATGGAGCTCCAGCCCATTGTGTTGAGTATCTTGCTCCTTCAAGGAAGCGTGGAACGCCACTTATTGTTCCACCACGAACAATATTGCCTATATTACTACCGAAGCGAACGGCATCCGTGGTGACAATGCCTCTACGAGAACTAGGATTTGTCAAAACAACAGAGTTATTGATGCTATTTTCTTTGTCAAAATCAAACGTACCAAGATAAACCCATGTGCCTCCACCCATACGCTGGTTCACACGGAAATGAGTTTCTGTCCCTTGTGAAAAACAATATATTCAGCTGCATCAACACTTTTCTTTTGTGTTTGATAACTTACATAGACAGCGTAGCGTCCAGCTTCAGGGATGGTTGGTTGATAGACGACTGAACTAAGCTTACTGTTACGCTTTCTTGCTTTAACTTGTCGCGCTGTACCTGCTGTAAATGGATTCTCACCATCGTTATAGCTGCCATAATGTAGTGCGAAACCTTTTTGTGGATGTAGTAGCCCACTTCTTCTTCATACTTTCTTCCTTATAGTCGATACGACTATCATTATCAACTATAATTTCATTCTTTTGCCAGTTTCTTTCACGTGGTGTAAAGACAATGGCGCCTGCATTCTCAAGCATTGGAATGAGATAAGGAAGAACTATCGTTTGTGTATAAAGGTCCTCCGTGGTACAGAACAAGATGGGTCTTTGCCATTTCCATCCGCCTTTATTTGCATCATAATATTTTTCCATGGGACGACCAAACAGAAAGATGTCTGTTTTGTAATCCTCTGTTATTTCATTTGGGCGAGAAACATTTTTCACCCAAGGCGTATCGTCATAATTGGTTTTCCCCATGTTGATTTACCCACTTGTGCAAAAGCTATTCGCAAAACGATATTGCAAGAAGTGCTGTAAACAGTAGTTTTATCTTCATTATCCGTCTAGTTTCCAATCGTAAACAATTCTGGATGTTTACCCTTAAAGTCTTTTGAAATACAATTTGACTTCCCTCATATCTTTTTTTCTATGTCACCTGAAGGTGTTATGACCTTAGAACACTCTATCAATTTCCGTTCATAATCTAAAACCATATAGATAGATAGGCAGTTGAGCTTTTTAAAAGCAATATAATAAAAGCCCTTCTTCCAATCAGGGTTTAAACTTCTGGTACCTTCTGGAGTAATACAAAGTTGAAACTTATCAGCCTTCATTGCATAATCAGCTAATCTGTCTGTCATACTCGTTTTCTTATCACGCCATACAGGAATACCTCAAGACTTCGAAAGATAGGACCTAGTGACCAGAAAAACCATTCCTTCTTCATGAGGAAATTACTTTTCTGTTTTTCAGCCCGGGCATAAAGTTGTCCTATAAGAAAATCAAGATTACTCGTATGAGGTGCAAGGCAAATAATAGCTTTGTCAGGCAAAAGTAAACCTAACATCCTTCTTCCACCCCTATAAAATTATAAAGAAGCCACTTAGATAAAGCTTGTAACATTATGCAAGGTTATTGAGTTGGTCAACAATCTCATTGACTTCTTTACTAAACTTATCCTTTAAGTCTTTGAAATAGACTTTAGCAGGCATACCAGGTTGAACATGAGACACGCGTCTGATGTAGTTGCTGTGCATTACCAAGATGGCTGTGAGGATAGCCTCTGTATTGTCATTATCACGATTTTTCACCATAGAGAGATGCTGCGATACCCTTCCAGAACAAATCACCACAAATATAATTGATGGTGCGTTTCAAATCTCTTTTTGTTACTCATATTAATCCTAAATAGCGATATTTCACATATTAACGTTCAAAGATAAATAAAAATAGAAAAGCAAAAGCTTTCACATAAAAAAATAGAGTTAAAATTTTAATTTAGCTCTTTTCTTTTTATCGGATAAAAAGGTAATTTTGCAGAAGATATGATGTAATGACAAAGTGAAGGTAAACTTCCTTTGTTCTCGTTTGCATTTAATTATCGGAATTAAAGATATAAAACAAATCATTATATTTAAATCATTTAAATTAAACACATGGAAATTAGCGCATTGCAGAAGGAAAGAGCAGGCTATCAGCCAAAGTTACCAAAGGCTCTTCAGGGTGCAGTAAAGGTGAAGGAAGGTGCTCCTACACAGAGTGTTGACAATCAGGAGGAAATCAAGAAGTTATTCCCTAACACGTACGGAATGCCTCTCGTAGAGTTTGTTCCATCTGACGCAGCAAACAATGCTAAGATTAACGTTGGTATCATTCTCTCAGGTGGTCAGGCTCCTGGTGACACAACGTTATTTCTGGTCTCTTTGATGAGGTTAAGAGTTAAACCCAGAAAACCGTCTTTATGGTTTTCTCATGGGTCCTGGTGGTCTTGTTGATCACAAATACATTGAGATTACAGCAGAAAATCTTCAGGCTTACCGCAACACTGGTGGTTTCGATATGATTGGTTCTTGTAGAACTAAACTCGAGAAGGAAGAGCAGTTTGAGAAGGGGCTTGAGATTATCCGCCAGTTGGATATTAAGGCTATTGTAATCATCGGTGGTGATGACTCTAATACCAATGCTTGTGTATTGGCAGAATACTATGCTTCTAAGAATTATGGTGTTCAGGTTATTGGTTGCCCTAAGACTATTGATGGCGACTTGAAGAACGATCAGATTGAGACTTCTTTCGGTTTCGATACAGCAACCAAGACATACTCTGAGCTTATCGGTAACATTGAGCGTGACTGTAACTCTGCTCGTAAGTATTGGCACTTCATCAAGTTGATGGGTCGTTCTGCATCTCACATCGCTCTTGAGTGTGCTTTTGCAGACTCAGCCAAACATCTGCTTGGTATCTGAGGAAATTGAATCTAAGGATCAGACTTTGAATGATATCGTTGAGTATATCGCAGGTGTTGTTGCATACCGTGCAGAGCAGGGCAACAACTTCGGTGTTGTTTTGATTCCAGAAGGTCTTATCGAGTTTATTCCTGCTATCGGTCGTTTGATTCAGGAGTTGAATGATTTTGCTCGCTGCTCGTGGCGCTGATTATTTGAACCTTGACAAGGATGCACAGCGTAAGTATATCCTTGAACACCTTTCTGCAGAGAACAAGGCTACATTTGAGACACTTCCAGAGGGTGTTGCTCGTCAGCTTTCTCTCGATCGTGACCCACACGGAAACGTACAGGTATCTCTCATCGAGACAGAAAAGCTTATCTCTGAGATGGTTGCAGCTAAGCTTGATCAGTGGAAGAAGGAAGGTAAGCACAATGGTAAGTCTCTCCTTTGCACCACTTCTTGGTTACGAGGGTCGTTGTGCAGCTCCTTCTAACTTTGATGCAGACTACTGTTACGCACTTGGTTCATCTGCAGCTCAGTTGATTGCAAATGGCAAGACTGGTTACATGGCTATCGTTAAGAACACAACTGCAAGTGCTGATCAGTGGAAGGCAGGAGGTGTGCCAATCACTATGATGATGAATATGGAGACGTAATGGTGAGATGAAACCTGTTATTCGTAAGGCACTTGTTGAGCTTGATGGTGCTCCATTCAAGACTTTTTGCTGCTCAGCGTGAGAAATGGGCTAAGGAGACTTGCTACATTTATCCAGGTCCTATCCAGTATTGAGGGTCCTTCTTCAGTATGTGATTTGACTACCAAGACACTTGAGTTAGAGCAGGCTAAGTAATAGTATATTTATAAAGAAGAAATAGGGGGTAATTATATCCTCTGTTTCTTCTTTTTGCTTTATACAACATAAACTTTGTCATGTCTTATAACTATTTAATGAGTTGACAATAGAATTAATAATTCATTTAATTCTTATTCTTCTATTATTGTATTAATGTAAAGAATAGAGACATATTTTATGGTTATAAGTAGTACTTAATAGTCTTGATTTACGTGGTCCTATAGTATCCAATTGAATTCCCATCATCAACTTGTTCGAATACGATACTAATTCGTTTTTTTCATGAAGAGAATTTCCTCATTCATGAGAAGAGTTTGTAAAATACAAGTTAACACAGAGTTTAAGTAAAACTTCAAATTACCCTAAAGCAAGAACATGTTTATTTCCAAAGTACTTCATTCACTCACTAAAAACTTGGGCACATCTGCCGTTGGATGAAATGGGTTGGAGGAGTGTGTGTTGCTGTAGTATATAGTTATTTATTTTATTTCTTCTTCGTCGCACCAACAGGTTTTTAGATGGCGTGCTATCTATGGTGACCCTGATTATCCAGAAGGATATACAATTTATGGAATTGATGTAAGTCGTTATCAAGGTACGATTAACTGGAACCGACTCAGGAATGCGTTGATTGATCGTTCACCCTATACGTTTTTGTTATAATAAAATCTACAGAGGGTGATAATCATGTTGATGCGATGTTCAGAGATAATTTCTATAATGCAAAAGAGTCAGGCTTTATTCGTGGAGTCTATCATTTTTGGAGCAATAACTCTTCTGCACGTCGTCAGGCTTATTTCTTCCTCGCAATGGTTCATCTTCAGCCAGGTGATCTCCCACCCGTACTCGATGTTGAGCATAAACCACAGAACATTAGCACTGAAGAGTTTCAGCAAAACATTCTGACTTGGTTACATATTGTAGAAGATAAGTACCATGTAAAACCTATCATCTATACCTATTATAAATTTAAAGATCAATATCTTTCGGATTCACGCTTTGATGATTATCCTTATTGGATAGCGCATTATTATGTTAATCAGATGGAATATCAAGGTGCTTTTGGAAATTCTGGCAACATACCGATGCCGGCAGACTACCTGGTATTAAGGGATACGTAGATTTAGATATCTACAATGGTAGTTTCTACGATTTGCAACATCTACTTATCTCAAAAGAGGTTACGCCCGCTCAAGTAACAAAACAGCACCAGTCATGATTCAACAAGCGTTGACTCTCTTTCAGACCAAGTTCATTAGCTTTTATGAAGGATCGCTTCTGTGTCCTGTTCATAAAAACCACTTAAAAATTATCTTCGAATTAGTCGTCATGACGCTGACAAATTCGTCAATGTCATCAAGGATAATATTACGATTGATATTTGCTAAGATGACATCAAAGACACCACTTACATGTGACAAAACTCGTTTGTCGCCTTCAAGAACGTCTAATTCGATATCATTCAGTTTGGCATTGTGTTCTGCATTGCGTACACTCCACTCGTCAATGTCATAGCTGACAATATCCTTTGCACCACATTTTGCAGCTACAATACCTAGAATACTCGTACCACAGCCACAGTCGAGAACTCGTTTGCCTTTAAGGTCTTGACTCAGTAATAATGAAACTATCATCTGTGTTGTTTCATGTGTGCCAGTTCCAAAAAGCCTGTTGTGCGTCTATAACTATCTTCATCGGTATGTTCGCAAGTTGAGGATACTTTGAAATCAATCTCTTGCTCCATATTTTTTACAGACGATAGCACAACGATTATCAATGATAATAGGATCAAACCCAGTTTTCTCCCATTCTTCATTCCAATTCTTATCTTCTGCTTGATTTACCGTAAACGAAACCTTTACATCAGGAATAGGTAGATGCTGAATGGTTTCAGAGAGTGTTTCTTCATTGAAAAGATCTTCTTGACAGTATCCAACAAGTCCGTCTGATTCGTCTGTGAAAGAATCGAAACCAACTTCGCCTGCAAGAGCTGCTATTATGTCTCTTACATCCTGAGAATCAGGTTCTGCCGTAAACTTTACTTGTATATATTTCATCTTGGTGTTAAATTTATACTGCAAATTTATAAAAATAGGGAAAAACCTACCATGGATTAGGGAAAAATCCGTATATTTGCAAAAGAAAGTTGTCTTATTTTTGCACTATAAAGATTGTAAACATACTAATTCTTGGTGTTAAAAATAAATATAATTAAAAATATAAGGTATATGAAACGATTTGTTTTGCTTTCAGTTTTTGTTTGGAGCTATGCCATTGTTATCAATGGCACAAGATGACCTTTATTTCACTCCGTCAAAGGTAGAGCAGTCTGCTTTATCAACAGAATAGGATAGAGGAAGATCGCCCCTGCATATTATAGCGGTATTGGCAAGTCTAACGATGAATATAATCGTCGTGGAAAATACAACTATAAGAAAATTGGTGTTGATTCTTTTGGGCAACGACATTTTTATGTCACGTATCTCTACACAACATGGTGACTCTGTAGTACTTGATACTATCTATGGAGGTTTTACACGCAAGTATGAGAGTGGCGAGGATGATTTCGCATATAGCAGACGAATGAGCCGTTTCGATGGCTTCTATGGTGGATATTATGATCCTTGGTTTGCAGGTCGGTCTTCAATTTATTTTGGGTTGGGGATGGAATTCACCTTTATTATGGTGGTTGGTATGATAGCTGGGACGACCCTTGGTATTATGGTTATTATCGCAGCTATCCATATTATGGCTATTATGGAGGTTACCCATATTACAGCTACTATGGTGGCTACCCATATTATAGTTATTATGGTGGTTATCCTTACTATTATGGCTATGCGGGCTACAGCTGGTACAACCCTTGGGGAAGATATTATGGCTATTATGGTGGCTATCCTTATTATGGCTACGGAAGAAGTGGCTACTATACTTACAATGGGCATACAGGTACTGCTAATCATTGGGGTAGTTCACAAAGAGACTTTGGCTCTCAGACAAGAAGTAATGTCTCTAGCAATGGACAATCTACATACTCAAATCGTCGTGGTAATGTGAACCAGTATGGTAATACAGCTGCTCCACGTAACGATATGAACAATTATTATGACCGCTTTGGTGGTGCACGTCAGAATGGTTATGAGAATCAAACACGCACTTATTCTCAGCCAGAACGCTCAACATTCTCACAGCCTTCACCAAGTTCTTTTGGTGGTGCAAAGAAGTGGTGGTAGCTTTGGCGGTTCATATTCTGGTAGCGGCGGCAGCGTTGGTGGTTCACGTAGCGCCTTTGGTGGTCATAGATAATATTTAGGATAATGAATGTTTAATTAATAAAGGATATCAGATATGAAGAGTAAATATATTTTCTTCGCAGTATCTTTGTTTGCAGCTTTGTCTGCAAATGCACAAGAGACGTACGAGAATGCTAAGTTAGCAGGAGGAGGACTTGATGGTACTGCACGCTACGTTGGTATGGGTGGAGCCATGGAAGCCTTGGGTGCTGATATTTCTACTATCGGTTCTAATCCAGCTGGTATCGGTTTGTTCCGTCACAGCAATGTTAGTCTCAGTGCTGGTCTTCTTGATGCAAATCAGATGGTAAGGAGTTCTCTAATGGCAAGAAGACTAATCTGAGTTTTGATCAGATTGAGTGGTGTCTATACTACTCGTACTGGTCAGAAGTCTTTCCTTAACTTTGGTTTCAAATCTATCATAAAAGTAAGAACTTTGATTATATCCTTAATGCTGCAGGCTCTTTGAATGGAAGTTCACAAAATAAGCAGTCATATATTAAGGGTATGCTTGGTGATCAGAAAGTGGGTGGCTTTAATGTAGATAAAAATAAAGATGGTCAGAATATTGGTTATGTAGATGCTAAATCATCAGATGTAGCATATACTTGGAGTCAGATTGATTACCTTTATTGGAATAAATTGATTCCTGGAAGTACAGGAATTTATAATTATGAGAGGGCAACGGGATACACGCTCGATCATTGACTCATACAGGTTATATTGGTAACTACGACTTTTTGCTGTGGTGGCAATATCAATGACAGGGTTTATCTCGGTCTTACCTTCGGTATGAAAGATGTTCATTACAAGGGATATAGTGAGTATCGTGAGAATTTCAATAATGGTGGAGCTGTTGTTCGTGACGAGAGAAAGGTAACGGGTTCAGGTTTTGATATCTCAGCTGAGTGTTATCGTTCGTCCAGTAGCTGAGTCTTCATTCAGAATTGGTGCATACGTGAAATCGCCAACTTGGTATGACCTAACAACATCAAATGTTACTGGTCTTGTCTATGCTCAAGGTACGACAAGTAAAAATGCTTATGTATCTAACTCATACAACTTCAAGATGTGGACACCATGGAAGTTTTTAGCTCTCCTTGAGACATACTATTGGCAATTATCTTGCTTTTGGGTGCAACATACGAGTATGAGAACTACGCTGATATCAATAGCAGAGTCAACGATGGCGCTACCACGATTATTACTATAATGAGTACTACGAGTCATCAAGTCCTGACAACGTTATGAATGCACACACTAAAGAAGCATTGAAGGGTGTTAGCACTTTAAAAATTAGGTGTTGAGTACAAACCAGTAAGTAATGTTGCCCTTACGTCTGGGTTACAACTATGTAAGTCCAAAAATATGTAAGTGATGCGCAGAAAGATCCAGGTCTTGCTTCTTTTAGGTACATCGTATGCTTCAACAACAGACTATACGGATTGGGGCGCAATCAACCGCTTTACATTAGGTGTTGGTTATCAGGTTAGAAGTTCCAATATTGATTTGGCTTATCAGTATAGTACACAGGAATGGTCTCATTTGCTCCATTCTCTAATATCAGAGATATTTCTGTTCCTTCTGGTACTACATCTGTGAAAAGAGTCAAACATAGCAACAAGTGCTGATGTAAAGAACAACAGAAGTCAGTTACTCCCTTACATTGGGCTATCGTTTCTAAGAAAATACTGTGAATACATAAAAAGGTAAAGGTAAAACTCTTTTACCTGTTTTTAATAAGAATAAACGCTATCTGAAGTCTTTTTATTTATGACAAATCATGGTTCCAGATGGTACAAGTTGAGAAAAATGCTTAAAGTGCCTATAAAATAAATACTTCTAATCTTCGGAAAAATTGGAATAGTAAGTATTTCCAAGAAGAAAAACATATTATATAAAACAAAAAAGTTTTATTTCGGTTTTGCTGTCATTTAACATTTAATTTATCTTGCTGAAATACAATAAGTTGATTGTATATTATAAATGACAAGTGACAACAAAATTATGTTTTGTCGATTGCTTGGTAAAGAAGAATCTATTTTACAAAGACTCTCTTTTTATACTTTCGATATACGGAATCAATGAAGTAACTCTTCGTTTATATAATGGCACAAAGAGAAAGGGAATACACGGGTAAAACATTAACACCCAACACCCTGAGAGAAATTAAAATGAGCATAACTAAAACATTGTCGGGTGCTTGACACGTATTGTGTGAGGTGCTTAGCACATATTGTGCTGGAGGGTATGCACCAAATGTGCGGAGGGTTAACTCCATCTAATAAGAAGATGCGAGACCATAATCAAATACTGTACATAGTCAATAGTTCCTTTGTTGCCTTTACAAGGAGTTTACAGGGTACCCACTTCCGATAAGATTTCGGCTACATCCTCAGGGTGTTAAACAAGATTCCTTCCTCTAGCTCCTCGTCTGAAAGTTGAGCGAGTAGTTCTTTGCTGATGGTTCATCAAAACTGGCTCACCCTTACTGTTAGTTTTAGCAAGTAAGGAGGTGAGAATTTGTTGACGATATTCTTTTATTGACATGATAAATTTGATTTTAAAATATATATACAAATTGTATTTCCTAACTAAACTTTTAATATAAAATGAGGATGACTTTCATCTCCATAGTTCTTGTCATAGTTAAAGCCATCATATTCAAAAGGCTAAGAACTCCTCTGGTTTAGCCGAGTTGATTGCGGAGCATGAAACTAGTCATAGCACCACGACAGCTCTTTTGCATGAGACACTAACAGCTTTCAAGCGGCTCCCTTGATCAACCATAAAGAGTGGTTGAATAACTTGAACCTCCTTTAGAATTCGTTTCCAATCGAAGAGATGCTGAAATTCCTCTGTTGCCAAAATGCCGAGGATGCCATCGTCAGCTTTCACCGCATCAACGAGTATATCTGTGAGATAAGGTTTCCAGTAGGCAAACATGTTTTTCCTTCAGCTGATGGGAGTTTGGCTTTTCCTTCGAAAGTCGGTAAGGATGGATAAGGTCAAAGGACGTAAAGACCATACAGAAAACTTGTTATCCAAAGATGTTTGTCAGCATACAGAAGTCATCTTGACTATATTCTTGCGCTTTAAGACATTTATATGCTTGTCCGTAATAGGCAAGGAGTGCGGGAAGAAAAAGCCTCATCATTGAAAAAGTCCTGATAGCGTAGCTTATTTTCAAGAGCAATCTTTTTCGTTGCAAGGAATTGCTTTTGCAAGCTCTTCAACAGAAAGTTCTCCCATCTCTATGCCATCTGCCTCGCTTCCTTGTAGAAACGAGGCAGATGAGTTTCAGGGGTTTATACCGAATTGGTACTATTCATTATTTTAGCTGATGCTAATAAAAATCTGCATTGGATTTGAAACTTAAGAGGTTTATATCGAATGATAACAATATTTTTGTATGGACAAATAAAACATATAACTTTGAGGAGTTATACCATTCCTAGATGTTTCTTTTGTTTTATATGAATAGGTATAACTCCTCCAACACCTAATATTTTCAGTCCCATAATATAGAGGATGAAGCCGTAGATGTCAGCCTGTTCTTCTAATTGCTTAGACAATGGCTTACCACTTCCGTGACCCGCTTTCGAATCAATGCGGATGAGGTTGGAGTATCAGCAGCATTGTATGCCTGTAATGTGGCTGCAAACTTGAAAGAATGAGCAGGTACAACGCGGTCATCATGATCGGCAGTAGTAATCAAAGTCGCTGGATATTTGGTACCAGGACGAAGGTTGTGAAGTGGAGAGTAACTGTGAAGATAATCGAACATCTCCTTTGAGTCTGCACTTGTTCCGTAGTCTGGTGCCCAGTTCCAACCGATAGTAAACTTATGATAACGCAACATGTCCATTACACCCACCTGTGGGATACAAACCTTGAATAGGTCAGGGCGTTGTGTCATACAAGCACCAATGAGTAATCCACCATTAGAACCACCAACAATAGCAAGATAATCCTTACTTGTGTGTTGTTTTCTATAAGCCATTCTCCTGCAGAGATAAAGTCATCAAAAACGTTTTGTTTATTCATCTTCGTACCCTGCTACATGCCATTCCTCACCATACTCACTCACCACGGAGAGGCCTGAGCATAGATACCACCATTTTCAATGAAAGGAATGCGTATAGAAGAGAAGTAAGGTGTCAACGCAACATTAAAGCCACCATAAGCATAGAGGAATACAGGGTTCTTTCCATTACGCTTTAACCCCTTCTTATAAGTGATGAAGAGAGAGTCTTGGTTCCATCCTTGCTTGGATAGAATACCTGTTCACAAACGTAGTCTGATTCCTTAAACTTAACCTTTGGTGCAGCATAAACCTTACTATTTGCTGTGCTGAGGTCGTATTGGTAGATTGTAGTTGGTACGGTGAATGAAGAGAAAGAGAAAAGCTTTCCGCGGTCCTTCTCACCCATAGAAACCTGCACTACCTAATGTAGGGAGTTTTATCTCAGAGAGTTGTTTTTCCATCCATTGAATAAACGTGTGCGTGGCTGGAAGCATCTTTCATATAGTTGAGAATCATCTTGCCATCAGCAAAAAGTAACGCCTTCAAGCATATCTTTTGATTCTGGTACAAGTGTCTTCCACTCGCTGAAACCAGGATGTTTGAGGTCAGTAACCATCAATCGGTTCTTTGGTGCGCCATCATTGGTAAGGAAATACATCTTATCGCCAATAGTCTCAACAAGACTATATTGCATCTCAAGATTTGATGTCATTTTGAATGAACTGGCTATTCGGCTGATCGGAGGTCACGAACGTAAACATTATTACCAGAGCCTGCACCACTTTCATAGAGGAACATCATTGTTTCTTCCTCATTTACACCTACAGAATAGAAACGCATTGGATTTGCTGGATTCTGATAGAAAAGGATATCTTCAGACTGTGAGTGCCTATCTTGTGATAGTAGATTTTCTGGATAGAATTTACATTACTAAATTCTATGCCCTTTCTGAGGAGCATCGTAAGCACTGTAATAGAAACCATCTCCTTGCCAAGGCGCTAGAGAACTTTTGCCCAAGTAATATGATCCTCAAGGAGTTTCGAGTCTTAACATCCATCATAGAATTCTTGCCAGTCACTTCCGCTGCGTGAGATAGAGTAGTACTGCATACTTTCCGTTGTTAGAAAAGTAAATACCCTTCAAAAGCAACTGTTCCATCGGTTGAAAGTTGATTAGGATTAAAGAATCACGTGCGTTTTTCTCGTCTCCAGCGATCCATTATGTAGAGAACACTTTGGTTCTGCAGACCATCATTCTTGTAGAAAAGCCATTTGCCAATAGACTTAATGTAAGAAGGCGCTGATACTTTCTCATAGTTTTGCTAACTCCTTCACTACGTTTAAGGAGCTTACCACGGAATGGAATACGAGAGAGATACTCCTGTGTAACCTTGTTCTCAGCAGCTACCCATTCAGTAGTAGCTTTCGAACTGTCGTTCTCTAATGGTCGATAAGGATCGGCAACTTTAACACCAAAAATAGGTATCTACTGTTCCATCCTTTGGTGCTTGTGGATACGTTAGCTTCTGTGCCATCATGCTTGTGGCAGACAATAATGCTGCAGTTAATAATAATTGTTTCATATAGTAAAGATTTGAAATGAATGTTTTCTGTCAAGAATTTAGATATATCAGGCTTATTAGCCCAACGGTCTAATAAAGCCCAATAAGAAATTATCTTAAGCTTTCTTGATACCACTCATAGAGTTTCTCAATCACCATCTTTGATTTCACTTTGTGTGTCCAGCCTAGTTTATGTAATTTCTAACATCGATCAACTTACGTGAGTACCATTTGGTTTCGTAGTATCCCAGATAATGTCTCCATCAAAGTGCACGGTCTCTTAACAAGTTCTGCAAGTTCCTTGATAGTAAGTTCCGTGCCAGTTCCAACATTGATATGGCAGTTACGAATCTCACCCAATGATGGGATTGCACCACCACGCCCTTCAGAGTTATTACGATCGACTGCTCCATCAATCTTTGCACCATAGAACACACTCTGAGTATTTTTTTCTATGCCAATGATGTCTTTTGAAATCTACTGTTTAGCAAGATGTGAACACTGGCATCCGCCATGTCCTCACTCCAAAGAAATTCGCGTAATGGACTTTCCATCACCCCATAAAGGTTACCTTATTATCCTCTTATACCGTAGAAGGCGAGTGCTTTTCAAGATACGTTCCTGAGTGTTTTTCATCAACATTACCTTCACCTATCTCTGCACGCAACTTATCAGTTGGGTTTATTGGACGTTTGTCCATATCATTACGAATAGCCTCCCAGTTGTTTTCATGAATAAGTTTCGCGAGATAAATTTTACGCATCATTGCTGCGCATGACATGTGAGTTCTCCAAATGGAAATTATCATTAGGACCATAGAGGGTTTGTTGGCATGCAGCTATATAATTTGCTGCCATACTGAAGGTTATGAGCTTTCACACATCTTCAATCCGGCAATCTCTGCGATGGCATACTCCTCGTTGCTATATTCAAAGGAGAAGTAACAAGTACTCTTCGCGCATTGGTTGTGGTGCATTCTTAGATAGATACATGTACTGACCAGGAATAGGGAGTTTTTCTACTCCGTGGAGATAACTCTGCTCTATTACATTGCATTGTATCTTCATATTCTGCATCGATGGTAAAGTCAGCACGATAAAAGGAAGTTTGCCATAATACCTCCAACAAAAGGCTGCGCAAGAACAACAGCATCAGGTTTCTCTTCATCAAAGAAACGTTTTACAGCCTGCTGGTCTGTTAAAGTCAAGTTCTTTATGACTCTTCCTACGAGATTTGTATAGCCACGTTGAAGAAGATTGTTCCATATTGCAGAACCAACCAAACCATTGTGTCCAGCGATATATATATTTTACTATTTTTATTCATTTTGTACTTTTTGAATAGACGATAAAAAGTAACATAGCTGATAGTGAGCGATAAAAGGAATCGCCAACTATCAGCATAAGCGGTCAATAATCTCTCTGCAGACGAGAGAATGAGTCAAAAGGAAATTTACTTAACGATACCTTTCTCCAAATATTCTTCAAGGTTTGTTCTAACCTTTTCAGCTGCACCTTCTGATGCAACCTTTGCCATATCGCTATCTACCATGATGTTGACAAGTTCCTCAGCTAGTGCTGCTAGGATTCCATCCAAGTTTTGCCTTTGCCTTTGTTGGATCACCCCAAAGGTTGACGACATCAGTAGGACGATAGAAGTCAGGGCTAACCTCAATAAGTACTTTTCCTGTAGCTTTATCAATACCCTTTTCGTCCATACAGCTTCCTTGGAACTCAAGTTCAATACCAACACGTTTAAATGCTAATAGCAGAAGTCACGTACGCTATGCTGAACACCAGTTGCAATAACGAAGTCTTCAGGGCTTGTCTTGCTGTAGGATTAACCACATACACTCTACATAGTCTTTTAGCATATCCCCAATCGCGAAGAGAACCAAGATTACCCAAATAGAGTTTTCTTGCTTGCCCTGCTTGATACGTGCTGCGGCAGGGTTATCTTACGTGTAACGAATGTAGTCACGACGCTCACTCTCATGATTAAAGAGAATACCAGAGCAGCAATACATGATTGTAAGCCTCACGATACTCCTTTGTAACCAAAAGCCATATTGTTTAGCGACAGCGTATGGGCTATAGGGTGGAATGGAGTATTTTCGTTCTGTGGAACTTCTCAACCTTACCATACAACTCTGAAGTTGATGCCTGATAGATGCGACATGTCTTGTCAAATCCAACTGACGAACAGCCTCAAGAATACGCAATACACCTACAGCATCAACATCTGCAGTAAATTCTGGAGAATCGAAACTAACCTGTACATGGCTTTAGCTGCAAGGTTGTAAATCTCATAGACGCACTTTACTAACAACACCGAGGATAGTCACAGAGTCGCTCAAGGTCAATGGCATAATGTAAATGGAAGTTAGACGTCCTTCCAAATGAGCAATACGCTCACGGAAGTCAACTGATGAACGACGAATTGTGCCATGCACATCATAACCTTTCTCGAGTAACAACTCCTGCTAAATAAGAACCATCCTACTTGTAATACCCGCATTAAGTGCTCTGCATTGTATTTGTTTTTGAGTTTATAATTTTCTCAATGATAGCACAAAGATACAAATTATGTAATACTATATCTATTTGGTACACTAAACTTTAAGATTAGATTTATTTATTTCAAAATGGACAATAGAAATGCACCATTATATTAAAATCTATAATCTTATTGGCTTATCTTTTGATTCTTCATACTTGATATTTTATTATATTTATCCTTTAGAAAGAAGTTTGTGCTCATCCTTCAAGCGTAGTAATCAATTGTCAAAAGTGATGTCTCAATACTTGTAGCCCCTTAGTTAGCGTGTTAGCCATCCTTCATCAACAATAGGATAAGCTCTATAAACCTCCTTGGTGCTTCTTACCATCATTAATAACCTCTGCTATTTTTCACTGACAACATCTATGGAATGAGAACCAGGTCCTGTATAATGATTATTCAAGTCGGTTGTTGCTGCACCAGGATGAATGTTGAAGATTTCAATTGGTATATTATTCTTTTCAAATCTCCATTGCCATAATACTGGTCATAGCATTCTGCGCTGCCTTGCTGGTCTACGTAAGCCATAGGGTGCCATAAGGACTTACCTCCGAAGGTACTGTGATATTCACAATTCGTCCTTTATTGGCAGAAAGTAGTCGAGATAAGCGCCTTTGTCACAGAATGTAACACATGGACTGTATTTATTAGAGTCTCTGACATCCTGCATCTCTGACTCATAGCTTGGTACTTCCTATCTCCCGGAATACCAGCGTTGTTCACTAATCAGTTCCAAGTCAGCATATTTCTCTTTTACTTCCTTAGCTGTTTGTTCAAGGAGGAATTATCTGACAGGTTGACACATTGCCAGCCCAGACGTCAACACCCTCTTGCTTTGTGACTTTATCGCTTCCTCAGCACGTTTTGCACTATGCGCACCAAATGCGATTATTTGCCAACCACTCTTGCACAAAACTACAGATGCCATAGCCAATGCCTTTATTAGCTTTACCTGTTGCCAGCACTTTTTGCCATATTTGCTTTTTCTATGTTTATCAATTGTACTACTGCCACAAAGATACATCTTTTTATTCAGAGAATAGCCTTAAATACTAATATATAATTACAAAAATCCATCTTTTTATAAGAAAAATAAACATCTATCTCCTTTGTCTTACTAATCTTACTACACTAATCTTTTCTTTACTATACGTACCTTTTGCACTTGTAATTCGTATATAAATCAATAATATAATAATAAAATTCAATGAAGTTAATCAAACCTTTGATTCTTATCATCACAGCAGGTTTATTGCTTTCTTCATGTATTAAGGAAGAAGCACTATAAATGCAGAAGCAGACATTACAGATGTTGTATGGTTGTGAGTAAAAACTTGTCCGTAAGCCTGTTATCACTAATAACGAAAGTGCTCTCTATGTTAATGGTTGGGAAAATTTAACTAACTTAGCACTCAAAATTTAATGCAACTGAAGGAGCAAAGATTGAACCCGCAAGTGGTACAGCATTTAACTTTACACAGCCTCATAGCTATACTGTGACCTCACAGGATGGTCTATGGAAGAAGACTTATAAGGTGTCTTTTGTTACAAATGATGTTGCAACTGATTTCCACTTTTGAAACGCTCAAGAATGATTCAACTAGTAAATATCATACTTTTGTTGATAAAACCGCTGATGGTAATCTTGCTAGAGTGAAGTGGTAATGCTGGCGTTGCATTCCTCTTAGGAAATAGTAAGGCTACTGATTATCCTACAAGTCAGGCGGATGATGGCTATAAAGGGAAATGCGTGAAGTTAACCAATCATAAGTGCACGGGCTCTGTTGGAGCTTTATTTGGTGCTCCTATTGCTGCAGGTAACCTCTTTACTGGTGATTTTCAAATTGATCTGGCAATGCAGCAAAGTCAACTCATTTTGGTCGTCCGTTCTATAAAATACCTAAGGAATTGTCAGGCTACTACAAGTATAAAGCTGGTAAGAAGTTCCAAGACAAGAAGCAAAAATGAAATTAAAAATCGTAAGGATAGTATGGCTATTTATGCTGTATTCTTTGAGACTGGAGATGGGGTTGAATATCTTGATGGTACCAACTCATTGACTAGTGACCACATAGTCCTACTTGCAGAACTTAAAAATGGTAAGGAGACGAATGAATGGACACATTTCTCAATTCCATTCAAACCTGTTGTGGGTCGTACCATAGATAAGGAAAAATTGAAGAATGGTAAGTATAGCCTTGTTATCATCATGTCATCAAGTAAGGATGGTGCTGTCTTCAATGGTGCTGTGGGTAGTACGCTTTATGTTGATGAATTAAAGTTGTACTCAGAGTGATAATTTTGAGGTTGATGAGGCTGGCTAGATTGACTAGATTCTAGTCTGACTAGACCGACTAGATATTCTAGGTCTCCTAGGCTTACTAACTGATAATAGATTAAGGTAAACAACAAATGAAACAACATATTATAACAATTGCAGTTACCATAATGAGCTGCACAATGTCAGCTTTTTGCACAGACAGATCGTACACAGACGCTGAATGTGGCAGAGCATAATGGATGGGAATATGAGGTAAAAACAGGTGTTAACATCGGTGGTGCATCTCCACTTTCGATGCCTGTAGAAATAAGAAAGATTAGTAGTTATAGCCCAAAGTTCAACGGCACATTGGAAGGAACGGTCACCAAATGGCTTGGTGACGATCAGAAATGGGGCGTCTCTGCTGGACTGAAGTTTGAAGAGAAAGGTATGATAACGGGTGCCAATGTAAAGAACTACAGTATGGAGATCCTAAATGATGGTGATCGTGTTGCTGGTTACTGGACGGGATACGTGAAGACTAACTATAACACAACGCTTCTTACCATTCCTGTAATGGCTAATTATCAACTCAGTGATCGTTGGAAGTTGCGTGCTGGTCTTTATTCTTCAATAAAGTTAGATGGTCAGTTCACAGGAAATGTGAGCGATGGCTATCTTCGTGAAGGTACACCTGTGGGTGAGAAACTTACATTTGAAAACGGCAACACTGCTTCTTATGATTTCTCTTCTAATCTTCGTCACTTTCAGTGGGGAGTACCAGTTGGGTGCCACATAGGCGTGCTTTCAATCATTTCATGGTCAATGCCGATCTGACATGGGCGTTCAATGATATTTTTGAGAGTGAGTTTAAGACAATCAGTTTTGCCCTTTATCCTATCTACCTTAACATCGGTTTTGGATATCGTTTTTAACCCTCAACACAAGATATGAAGGAGAAGGCTCAGTGGATACATCTTTATTTATCTACTGAGCCTTCTTCTATTATTATAGGAATATCGTTATTTTTGCGATATTGCCTAGTTCAATAGCCATTTCTTCTTGCAGTTCTTTTGCTTTTACAGCAGCTACTTCAGCAAAGTCTTTATCTGTGCTATGCGTAGATAATACCACGTGATGAGTTGACAAGGATACCACAGTCCTTAGTCATTCCATACTTACAAACCTCCTGTAAGCTTCCCACCCTGTGCACCGACACCAGGTACCAAAAAGGAAATGTTCTGGTGCTATACAACGAATATCTTCAAACATCTTTCCTGTGTTGCACCCACAACGTACATGAGGTTTTCGGTTGTACCCCATTCCTGTGATTTCTTTAAGACCTTTTCAAAGAGGCGCTCTCCCTGCTTATCCTCTGTCAGCTGGAAGTCATGACTACCTTTATTACTTGTCAATGCGAGTAGGATAACCCACTTTCCGTCATACTCGAGGAATGGCTTTACGCTGTCTTCACCCATGTAAGGAGCTACGGTAACAGAATCAAGATTATATTCTTCGAAGAAAGTCTGGGCATACATCTTAGAGGTATTGCCGATATCACCACGCTTAGCATCAGCAATGATAAAGTGGTTTGGATGGTTCTCCTTTATGTATTGAATGGTCTTTTCAAATGCTAACATACCTTTCAAACCATAGCACTCATAGAAAGCAAGGTTTGGTTTGTAGGCTACGCAATAAGGTGCTGTTGCGTCAATGATTGCCTTGTTGAAAGCAAAGATAGGATCTTCCTCATTCTTTAAGTGTGATGGTATCTTGTTGATATCAGTGTCAAGTCCTACACATAAGAATGTTTTTTGTGAAGATTTCGTTGATTAACTGTTGTCTGTTCATAAAAGGTTATCTACTAAATATTGGTTGTTACAACTCTGTTTCCTTCAACTTCTCAGCATTTTCTGCTACGGTCAAAGCGTCAATCATATCTTGGATTTCACCATTCATGAAGCCCTGAAGGTCGTGGGTAGTGAAGCCGATACGGTGGTCAGTGACACGTCCCTGTGGGCAGTTATATGTGCGAATCTTAGCACTTCGGTCACCCTGTTGATACCAAAGTCTTACGGCGACTTGCGATGTCATCAACATACTTCTGATGCTCGTGGTCATAGATGTAAAGTATAAAAGACGGCTCAATGCGCGCTCCTTATTCTTTGGCTGGTCACGAGTCTCGGTACACTCGATAAGGAGTTTCTTCAACCTCACCAGTGTTAGGGATTCTTCCAAGGATAGCGCAGACGTACACCAGACTCAACCTTAGCTGACGTTCTGACCACCGGCACCGCTGGAACGGAAGGTATCCCACTTGATGTCGCCTTCGTTGATGTTTGCTTCGAACTTATCAGCCTCTGGCAATACTGCCACTGTCGCAGCAGATGTGTGCATACGGCCTTGTGTTTCGGTGGCTGATGCACGTTGTACACGATGAACACCTGACTCATACTTTAATGTACCATAGACATTATCACCCCTCAACGGCAAAGTCAATCTCCTTAAAAACCACCTGCTGTACCCTCAGAAACTGAAGTGATAGAGCTCCAGCCCTTCTTGTCACAATAACGTTTGTACATATTAAAGAGGTCGCCAGCAAGAGAGGCAGCCTCGTCACCACCTGCGCCACCACGAATCTCCATCTGAACATTCTTTGCATCCTCAGGGTCCTTTGGTACAAGCAATAACTTGATTTCCTCTTCGAGTTTTGGCTGAAGCTCCTCATTTTCCGATAACTCTTCACGAGCCATCTCTTTCATCTCAGCATCACTCTCGTTGGCAATGATATCCTTTGCCTCTTTGATAGTGATAAGACAGTTAATATAACGGCGGCGAGCATCCATAATGTCACCAAGATCTTTATATTCCTTCGTCAGCTTCACATAGCGTGACTGATCAGCAATAACACTTGGGTCAGTGATTAGCGTTGATACTTCTTCATAACGGGTACTCAAGACCATCAAGTTTCTGTAATATATTGTTGTTATCTATCATAATCTTTTTGTTTAATTCATAATCTGTCGTTCATAATTTACAATAGAAATCTATCTGTTTCTATAGAAAACCAATTTTCACACTTAGAGAATAACTTGATTTCTAATTGTAAATGATGAATTTATAATTATGAATTATCAATATTCAAATGTTCCAAACTCGCTCTTAATCGTTAAGCTGCGCTTGCGGCTTCTTCAATGTGTCCGACAACCTGTGCATCAATGTTGAACTCCTTGCTGATGGCGATAACCTTCTCCAGCAACCTCAGGACGTACATAGATTTTCCATACGATGTCCCATATTGAATACCTGATACATCTCCTTCCAATCAGTACCACTACAATCCTTAATAGCACGGAAGAGTGGAGGAACTGGGAACATATTATCTTTAATGATGCGGCAGTTTTCATTTACGAAATGCAAAACCTTAGTCTGTGCACCACCTGTACAATGTACCATACCATGAACTTCAGGACGCAATTCATCTAATAATCGTTTGATAACAGGGGCGTATGTGCGGGTGGGTGAGAGTACTAGTTCACCAGCATTAATAGGACTTCCTTCAACAGCATCGGTCAATTTATACTTTCCACTATATACTAATTCTTCAGGTACAGCATGGTCATAACTTTCTGGATAATTCTCAGCAAGATACTTAGCAAATACATCATGACGTGCAGAAGTCAGACCATTGCTACCCATACCACCATTATAGCGTGTCTCGTATGTAGCTTGACCAGTAGATGAAAGACCTATAATCACATCGCCAGGACGGATATTTGCATTATCAATCACATCCTTACGACGCATACGGCAGGTAACGGTTGAGTCGACAATAATCGTACGAACAAGGTCGCCAACATCAGCAGTCTCACCACCAGTAGGATAGATGCCGATGCCCATCTTACGCATATCAGCCAAGAGCTCGTCAGTACCATTGATGATGGCAGAGATGACTTCTCCTGGTACAAGCATCTTGTTACGGCCGATAGTGGAGCTGACAAGGATATTATCTACCGCACCCACAAGAGCAAGTCATCTGCTTATTCATTACGATAGCATCTTGCGCAATACACGCCATACACTCAAGTCACCTGTCTCCTTCCAATACATATAAGCTAAGAGCAGACTTCGTGCCAGCACCATCAGCGTGATAATGTTGCAATATTCTGGATCTCCGCCAAGAATATCAGGAATAATTTTACAGAAAGCCTGTGGGTAAAGACCTTTATCAATGTTCTTGATGGCGTTATGCACATCTTCCTTGGCAGCACTTACGCCGCGCATCATGTATCTGTTGTTCATATCTTAAAAAGGGTTTTCTCGTGCAAAGGTAGCTAATATTTGTTGATTATCAGCTGAATTAAAGCATAAATTTCAGACAAAGGAATCATTTATTATTTGAATAAAGAGTAAGCTGACTTTCATTACCTTTTCTGACACTATCATAGATTGAATTTAGCTTGAAATTCATCGTAACGTTACCTTCCATAATTCCTATTTAGATAGTAAACTTAACATAATTATTTACTCTCATGATATTTCTCATGTTTTTGTCCGGAGCGCTTGGACACATGTCCCGAGACCATCCGGACAACTTGTCGGGACTTTCGGACAATTCGTATAAAGCCTTGTTATGATGATATTCAATATGTATTTCATATAGAAATCTAGTGGTAGAATCTAGCTTTTAAAAGCTTTTGGAAATATTTCTCCTGTGGTTATCTTCCATTCTTGTTTTTCCATTTCAATATAGGTTGTTTGCATTATTTTGGAAGATAAGGCACATCATGTAAGTAGTTATTTATAGGAAGAAAGTTTATCTACTAATTGGGAAAGAGACAGAATTGGGAAGAAGATTATGTCATCATCTGAAGAGAAATAGTAGTTTTTAAGTCATAATTCTGTATCTATAATTCACCCTAGAAAAACTCTTCTAACTGGCGGACTATCGAAGAGATTTAGTACCTTTGCAAGTAATTAACTCATTAACTATGCTTCAAGAAGATTTTTAAAGTGATAAGATGGGTTCTATCCCTAACTTTTTATCTCAACAATATTAGCAGTAGTTGTTTGTCGCTTTATTCCCGTTACTTACGCCTTTGATGATTAGTCGTTGTTTTTGAACAGATTGGTAAAGGAGAGTCTGTAGAAAACTTTACCATGAATGGGTACCATTAGAAAAGATATCTAAATCAATGCCTGTGAGCAGTGATGGCAAGTGAGGATCAACGTTTCCTTACGCATCATGGTTTCGACTATCAAGCTATCGAGAAAGCAGCTGAAGACCACCTGAAGAAAGGAAAGAAACTGCGTGGTGGTTCTACTATCTCGCAACAGACAGCAAAGAATGTCTTTCTGTGGCAAGGACGCTCATGGGTAGAGAAAAGGTTTGGAGGTTTATTTCACTTTCTTATAGAGACACTATGGAGCAAAAACAGCGTATCATGGAGGTTTATCTTAATTCAATTGAAATGGGCGATGGAATCTAGTGGCGTTGAAGCTTGTGCTAGAACATAACTTCGGTATGGGAGTACAGCCAACTTAGTCGAAGAGATTGTGCACTCGCAGCTAGCGACATTACCTAATCCACGTCGCTTCTCCTCAAAGAATCCTGGACCTTTACATGCGAAAGAGAATCGGACAGATTGAACACCAGATGACTTTTTATACCAGCTTTTCCCAGAAGAACGTTAAAAGACAGTAAATTAGTACTATTAAACAATTCTGTTCGATAAAAAGCGAAAACGAAAAATGATAAATCAAGATAAGGAAGAGGCTATCCTCTCCGCACTGAACGAGAGCCAGCGTGAGGCTGTTGAGTATTGTACGGACCGTCACTGGTTATTGCTGGTGCAGGGTTCGGGTAAGACACGTGCTTACCTATAAGATTGCTTTACCTGCTTAATAAAGGCTATAGCTCCATGGAACATTCTTGCACTTACGTTTACAAACAAAGCTGCAAGAGAGATGAAGGAACGTATTGACTGAATAACAACCGCCAAAGATGCACAACACCTATATATGGGGACTTTTCCATTCCATCTTCGCACGTATCCTGCGTCGTGAAGGAGAGACTATTGGCTTTGGAACAATTTTTACTATTTATGATGAGAGCGACTCACGTTCACTTATCAAGAGTATTGTAAAAGCCTTAGACCTTGACGAGAAAACGTATAAGCCCTGCTTTCGGTGCATAACTTTATCTCAATGGCAAAGAACCATCTTATCACAGCTGCAGAATATGCAGAAGATCGTGCTGCTATTGAACGTGATCAGAAGTGCACGTATGCCCGCAATCCACATGATTTACAAAGCATACGAAGCAAGATGTCGTCAGGCAAATGCTATGGACTTTGATGATATTTTTGCTTTATACCTTCTTGCTCTTCCGTGATAACAAAGAGATTAGAGAGAAGTATGGACAGCAGTTTGAACATATCTTGGTAGATGAGTATCAAGACACAAACTATGACATGGTAAGTATCATCAGTCAGCTGGCTGAGACACATCGTCGTATCTGCGTTGTGGGTGATGACTATCAGAGTATCTATTCTTTCCGTGGTGACAACATTGACAATATCCTTGACTTCAAGCATAAGTTTGACGATGCTAAACTCTTTAAGTTAGAGCAATTACCGCTCAACACAGCTCATCGTACAGGCTGCTAACTCGTTGATGAAACACAACGAACGACAGATTCCTAAGGATGTGTTTTCTAGAAGCCGAAGGAGATAAGATTCTCTATGCCTGCTACAGTGATAGGGAAGAGGCTATGGTTGTTGCGAATGAACTGAAGCGTATCAAACGCAATGATGATTGCGATTATGGCTACTTTGCCATCCTTTATCGTACGAATGCACAGAGTCGTTCTTTCGAGGATGAGTTTCGCAAACAAGGGATACCTTACAAGATTATCGGTGGACTTTTCTTCATCAACGTAAGGTAAAGATATCATCGCATACTTTTCGCTTGGTCTCTAATCCTGATGATTTTCGAAGAAGCATTCCGACGTATCATCAATTACCCAACACGTGGAATTGGTAATACGACTGTTCAAAGATTATTGATTGTGCCCAACGAAATTCTGTTTCGCTATGGGAAACCATCCTCAATCCTATACAATATGGATTAGATGTCAATAAAGGTACAATGACAAAGCTTTTTGCTTTTAGAACGCTTATAAGTGGGTTTATTAAGAATGTGCACTCCAAAGATGCATACAGAGGCTTGGAAAAGACATTATTGAGGAGGTGGGGTGAGTGCGATATCCGTTCTGGGGAGCAGACAGAGGACTTGGCTCAAGGAGAGAACTTAGAAGAGTTTATGTCGGCTATGCAGAGGTTTGTGGACGCTGGACGCGAAGAAGGACGTGAAGAGAATGTCTATCTTACTGACTACCTTCAGGAAGTAGCTTTATACACAGATGCTGACAAGGAAGACGATGATACCCCGAAAGTGACATTGATGACAATTCATGCAGCAAAGGGTTGGAATTCCCTACGGTATTTGTCGTTGGATTGGAAGAAAAATATATTCCCAAGTCCTATGTCAGCAAGTTCAAGACGTGAGATAGAAGAAGAGAAGACTACTCTATGTGGCTATAACTCGTGCCGAACGACATTGTATATTGACGAATGCAAAGAATCGTTTTCGCTACGGATCAATGCAAATTGACAATCCAAGTCGATTCTTAAATGATTTTGATCCTACACTGCTTCATGTAGAAGATGAAGTAAACAGTGCTTTGGGAGGTGAACGACGTAAGATGCCTTGGGACGAGGACAATAACTCAAGAAGTGCTTGGGGACGTAATCGTTCAGACGATAACTTCCGTGAATACAGAACCAAACAAAGCATACACAGGTAGCAGACCTGGGGACAAGAATATCGTCAAATGGGTTCAAGATGGCAGAACTCAAATCCTGTTGCAAGCCAATTTCGTGCTGATCCAAAGCCGAAGATAACTGAACGTAAACGTCCAGAAGCTGCTGTTGACCCATTCTCAGAGCGTACTAAACGCAAATTAATAGCAGAAGGTGGTAATTTTTAAACGGCTGTCGTCTGCAATGAGCAAATGGCGGTAGAACATTATCTTCAGAGAGTACTTCAATATCCTCGGCTTCATCGACGGCTCAGTAGCTGGACTCAGTGTTGGTGTGACCATTGAACATCAGCGCTTTGGTAGTGGAAGGTATTAAATCTTGAAGGCTCTGGGAGAAAATGCTAAGGCTACCGTTGAGTTCCGTAATGCAGGAACAAAACAACTATTGCTGAAGTTTGCCAAGTTTAAGGTTATTGGGTAAGAACATTACAAATAGGGATGAGGCGACATAAATGTATTCGCATTTATGACCGCCTAATATCGTTTATAGCTGTAATTATCGTCCACATCTGTTTATAAGGACAGTATTTACAAGTATTAGTATTGTCTGTTGGAGCGAAAGCTATATTTGGATTATGTATTTCTTCGAGTTTTTCCGTGAGTTTTTCTGAGAAAATCCTCTTCATATACTGCAGACATCAGTAACCTCCTCCTTATCTATTGATAGTACAGAGTATAATCTTCACTACCTGCATGTTGGATAAAAAGCAAAGCAGGACTAACAGCACGATGATTAGGGTTATGCTCAGGGTCGTTCGTAGCCCTCAATAAGACTATAAAGCATCGCCTGCATCGTATGAGTCACTCTTTTTATCTAAATTCTTTGCATCAAACATCTCATCAATACATTTCAGTGACTCCGCAACTTTACCACCAGTCTTGTAGTCAACAACACGTAAGCGTGCATTATCACTATCAACAGATATCTCATCCAAACGAGTCAAGTCGTCCACCTGTTTCTATTTGCTTCTCTATGCCATTTACGTTGATTGTAAGTGAACGTTTAACGGGGAACTCATGACCAAGCACACGCAATGGGGCTGAACGTCGATCAATTCCGCAATAATTGATGAAGATACTTTATGATTACCTCACGATTGATAAGTTGTAGTCCGTTGAGCTTTGGATGTTTTCTTACTCCTCGTTGTTGATGAAATAGTTCAGTAGCAAATGCCTCGTCAACAATATCATCCAATGTAAGTTCTGCATTCCCTGACGTCAGAGACTGGGTACTCTTTCCTGTCTTCAACAAATAATCTATATTCTTGGTAGTAATGACTTCTCTTGGTAATAACTTTTCATACATAAGCTGTGCTGCAGTCATGAAAGATGATTACCAAACATTCGATTATCAACATCATCAATATCGATTTCATCGAGTCTCATTTTATACCAGCAATATATTTAAAGTAATACTTTAGTTGACAGGTTATATATGTATTAATAGCAGTAGGTGAGAAATAACTGATTTGATCGAGTCGCTTTAGTACTGCTTCATTTTTATTCTACCACCTCTGCTTCACAATGCATCGGTTCTTGTCCTGCTTGTAAGGTAAGTCGATGAATAGGGTGATTCCATTCTACCATCAGCTGCAGAATAAAAACGACTCATTTCTCCTGTATGACTTCCTTGCGTAGAATTATTATATAAGAATGTTACATCCTTCGCGCGCTGAATCATGCTATGAAAGTAATAACTGTAGATTGAAATTTTATTATCAATCGTAGTTAGATCGTATGCCTTACGTATAAGATGGGGTATGAACGAAGCGTCATCAATTCCTTTAGGTATATTTCCTCATTACATGAAATTACAAGTACATGATCAAAATCAAGGTTTCGGGTTTTCAAGAACGCCCATCACTTGTACACCTTTGCGCTGGCTCACCATGAAACGGAATGTTGGTAGAGGAAATAAGTTGTGTTAATAGTCGGCGGAAGACAATCTTGTCTGCTTCTAGATCATCATTCTCCATTAACTCTAACAATCGTGTCAGTAAAAGGTGTACATGCGAAAAACAGACTCTTCAAAGAGTGGTTCTCTGTCAGCTGCACCATTGATACCGATGGAACGGACCGTTTCTGCTAACCAATTTACTAAAGGCTGGTAGATGCTGGTTGTCACTTGGAAAGTATTCAAAGAATATATCTTCTTTGGCTTCACATAAAATTGTCGTTCGCTATTCAATCGTTCGATGATTTCGCCAACTGCCGGAGTTAGATACTTCCCATAAGGATGACGTAGCACTCTGTTCAGATGATGAAGTCTGTAACTCTTTTCTTGAAGTGAATAACCATCTGTTTGTAATGTCCACAATTGTGAAACCATCGATGCTATCGGGGTTTGTTGCAGAGGATAACCTGTTGTAACATTCAGCGTATCTACTTCATCTGGAATACAATGGATAACCGTTTGCAATAAATGTTCGTCACAGTACAATTGCTGTCCGCTTTCCATCTTTATATCTTTCATTCTCTCGTAACCATTCTGAGATATAGCGTGCTTGTAAATTCTCAGTAGGTGCCGAGATAATGTTTATATTCTTCTTCTTACTTAAATTATCATAGGGTTCATCGTCACTCATTAGGCAAAGCATTGGGAATTTATCAAGCCAACGACGAATATAGTTTCCAGCTTCGTTGTCGACTTCATATAATAACGATCATAATCCCAATAAAAACTTGCCTTTTCTTCCTTTAAGAATCGTTTGAAAAGCACTTGCTCTACATTTTGAAGCACGTTGAAACCGACAAAAACATAATGCTCATGGTGTGCATCAATTGATGGCTTTGATCAACAACGTCACGATAAAGCATACCTTCGGTATGCAAGTTTTTGAGTTCTTAAGTCTTTGCTTAAAAATTATTATATATTTCATTTAACTTTTGACCATAGGGTAATAAAGCGTTCTCGATTCCCTCTGGATTGTCATCGAAAATTAGCAAAAGAAACGGCGTAATTCAGCTTTCTGCTCATCAGTAAGATAACTAATATCATCCAACTCTTTCAAATCGCTAATATTCGAGAATACTTTCCTGCATCTGCCATGTTTTTATCGATATCATCGAAATCAGCTAAAAGTAGTTGTCCCCACCCGTAAAAATGGTCTAAAGTTTCATTCATATTGCCTGTAACCTCAAGATAACTCTTGTAGAGGTCACAAATACTCTTGATAGGATCGCAATTGTCAAATTTGAATGTTGGCGAGTCAGATATAGTTATATAGCTGGGCTCCATACTGGTCCATCAGCTAGACGCGCTAATGCTTGATTCAGAAAAAGCGCAGCACGCTTGTTAGGAAAGACAACAGCTATATATGCCAGTGTCATTACCATATTTCTTCAGCAAATCAGCCGCTACATGTTCGAGAAATGTATTCATAATTGTATATAAAATTCTTGTTAAGAAAATAAATGAAGTTGGTAACCTGTATTACTTGCCTTTATCGGAGGAGGAAAGGGTTGGTACAAATCTCATTTCTGACAACATACCAAATATAGCCAGATACTTTCTTGTACCCCATACGCAAAAGCAGATTCATGTAACGTTGTACCTGTTCATGGTATTCATCTCGTGGCTTACCAAACTTGAAATCCACAACAATTATCTCGTTTCCATCGGTCGCGACACGGTCTGGACGATGTTCATGAGACCTCACAACTCTCCTTGTCATAATCAAGAATAGTGCACTCATTAAAGGTTTCCAACGAGAACTGAACCAAAATCTCTCACTTTCTCGTTTGCTGAGCGCATTAGCTATCTTATTCTTCAATTCTTGAGATGTAACCTCATCGTTATAGATAACTCCCTCTTGCTCTAATTCCTTCAAGCGTGGTTCAATATCATCTTCAGTAAGAATAGTAGAGAATAGTTGGTGAAGAATATTTCCAACCTTTATATAACGATTTTTATCTGAAGGGTCAGATATCTTCACCATTGATAAAGTCATGACTCTTATTACTCTGTCGGAAGCTGACAGGGTGGGGAAAGTTCTATCCTCAACTTATGCGTCTCTGGCGTATAAGCTCAAAGAGGTTCTCAGTAGATTTTTCCTTTTCTTTTGTTCTACACAATCTGACAATTCGCCAAATTCGAAAGTTAAAGGTTCCTTTTTCACCAGCATCATCAAGCGTTGCTCTGGCAAACTTTTTAGTAAGTTCATCAATTATTAATTGAATAATCTATGAACGATTCGTAGCTATTTTATTGTCTTTTAAGCTCTTAAAAAGTCTTTGAAGATATTTTTACCCGTAATAAAAAGATTCTTCCAGCACGCGTAAAAGGCAACGTAAAGCAGATTCATATTATCGACTGTGTTTTGCAGATGCTCCTCTTGTAATCATCTTCAAAGACTGTATCCATCATCTTATTGGAAAAATCAACAGGAATCAACGGCAATTCACCATAGTGTTTTCTCTTTATTATCACCTGGACACCATATTGCATTACCAGATGTTTCTCAATACCCAATCACAGAAAGGAATAAATACGTTGTCATACTCCAAGCCTTTTACTCTTATGGATGGTAAGTAAACGTATTCCATCAATCTCATCACTTTGGATGGTATTGCTTGATAGTACCTCTTCCCATTCTTCGATGAAATCGTCAATATCTGCAGGATGGTCTCTAAGATATTCATTCAGTGTATCGTAGAAGGTACAGACGTATGCACTCTGTCCGTCGAGGCTTCAAGATTGAAGAGTGAGTAGATTTCATCGACAAGGTCAACAAGAGACTTTCTTAATAATAACTCAAACCTTTCTACATAATCTTTTGGTAACAAGATTTTAGTCCAACTTCATTCTCATTAACAAACAAGCCGTTATTATCCAATCCAGTCTGCAATACTTGTTGCTGATAGAGCTTAACAATTTACTTTCAGTTGGCTTATCTTCAGGATGTATGAGAAGTTGAAGAGCGGCAATAATAACGTTGACGGCTAACGAGGCATCTAATCGGAAAGCCTCATCAGAGACAATACTAACATCTGTCCCAAATTCATCTTGGAACTTGTCAGCAATAGGTTGGATAACATCGTTATTACGAACCAGAATGGCGATATCTCTTTGTTTATACCCACGCTCTAAAAAGTCCACGGATATTATTGGTAAGTTCATTGAGGACATTCTCTCTATATTCAGATGAAACGTTTTGATTGTAGTGAATGAGTTTTTATGCGTACAAAACCTTTACCATCCCTTTTCTTCGGCTTCTGCTCAATTTCTTTATAAGCCTCTATTAATTGGCTTGCACCTTCTATCTTATCGCTCTCCAACTCTTTAACTAGTTTGCACAACAGCCTGCGTAAAGAAAGTATTACTTAAATCGTATTATGTTCTCTTCTGAACGATAGTTTGTGTCCAGCGGTTCTATCTTTATTTGTTCGTTAGAGAAGTCATGCTCAATATTATTTAGCAATTTCCAATCACCTTGACGCCAACGATAAATACTCTGTACATCACCTACAATAAGATTATGAGATTCGATTTGAGCCATACAGTTATCAAGTAACTCCGGAAGTTATTCCATTGGATCGTACTCGTATCTTGGAACTCATCAATCATAATATGCTTCAGATAGGCTCCCATCTTCTCAAAAACGAAAGGAGTATCTGTATTTTTCATCAATGTGCTAAGTAGTGATTGTGTGTTACTTAGCATAAATCGGTTCGTGTCTTTATTTATCTCATCGACAGCCTCTGATATAGCATGTAAAAGACGAAGTTGGGAAAGATGCCTCAGTGTAAGATTGCAGGATTGATACTCTCTCAGCATTCTTTCCGAGTCTCGTTTCTAATTGTTCCAAAGTCTTTATGCCATGATTTCTTAATTAGCGTATTAAAATACTCTTTTTCGTCAGGTGGGCATTTTGTCAATAACCATTTATCTGGACTCTTGATACATTTTTAATACATTTGCAGAAGGTCCCTCTTGAAATGGATCTTTTTATTTTGTAATTTATTAGGAGAACCTGCATAGGTTAGTTGTTAAGAAATGTCATTAACCCGCTAATTAAGTAAGATGTATCAATCCCTGAATCACTTATTTTCGAAGTAATCTTCTTGATTGATCTTTTACTTTATCAGCGCTATCTTTACGTCGCTTACGCAGGTCTGTGATAAAAGAGTCAAAGAATGTAGGATTACTAAACAGTTGATCAAGATTAGCCTTTATGGTCTTTATAGAAGTCCTTAAAAAATATCCAAAGTCCTTTATCTGTCCTATAACATTCCATCCCTTGTCATCTTCTATATTTTTTTATCGATGTAATCGCGAATCCAACTCAGAACCTCTTCTCCCTCTTCTAGACTATTAATTAACTCATCGACAGCATGTGCCTCTACTTCAGTGTCATTAAGGTCGATACGAAGATTAGCTGTGAGGTTTTAGTTCACGAGCAAGATTACGTAATACAGATTGAAAGAAGGCATCAATCGTCTGAACTCTAAATTCATTATAATGATGGGTAAGCAATGATAAAGCTTCGGCAGCATTCTCTCGGATTGTTTGATCAGGAAACCCTGTCTTCTGTAATACTTGTTCATAATAAGCTTGAGAATCTGGAAGATTATGAGCAATGCCATACAATTGAGATAGAATACGCGTTTTCATCTCCTGCGTTGCCTTATTAGTGAAGGTAACTGCAAGAATCTTCTTGTAATTTTGTGGATTCTTTACCACTAAAGTAATATATTCTGATGCTAGTGTAAACGTTTTACCCGAGCCGGCTGATGCTTTATAAACTGTTAATGCTTTTTCCTTCATGAATGAATAGAGTTTTATATTATAGTCTGACGCAATAAGTGAACATATCTGGGAAAAGGTCATCTAGGTTCTTTGGTTTCTGACCAAAGATACCAAAGATAGACTACCTACTTCCCTGACATCTGTGCATATAAAGCCCCATTTTTATACAATTTTTCCTTAATCATAGCCAATATTGGGTGAATCATCAAAGATTGTCTGTTCAAAAATCGTTCGTCAACTCTGTGCGCCATGTATCAATCGGTTGGCGAACAATATCACGGCAGTTCTTTACAGGTTTCTTAGGAGTGATACCTGCAAAAGCCTCAGCTGTTGAGACTGCAACATCAGGTTTTACAAGAGCAAGATAATATCCTTCTAAATTATTCTCATCATTGTCAACAGGGGCAAGAATCTCTCCGATACCCGTTGCATAAGCGGTCTCCGAACGAATAAAGAAGGCACAATCAGCACCCAGCTGAGCTGCATAACGTTCCATCTCTGCATTACCCATATTCAAACGAAAAACGTTCGTCAAGTAGTCGAATCATATAAGCTGCATCTGCAGAACCTCCGCCAAGACCAGCTTGCATCGGGATACGCTTAACAAGATGTGCATGAAGACGTGGAAGTTTATAGTCTTGAGCAGAAGATGATAAGCCTTTACAACTAAATTTTTACGTTCATCACATTCTGCAGCATTGCCGGTCACTTTTAGGTCAATAGGAGTAGGAGAGAAACTCGTTGTCCATATCTCTAACGCATCACATAATGGTACAGGATAAAACACTGTCTCAAGCTCATGATAGCCATCTGGACGTTTGGCAACGATGTTCAATCCAAGGTTGATTTTACAGCAAGGAAAGGTAATCATAGTCTGAAATATAATTTAAAGATTCTATCTGCAAAGATAATAAAAAGGTAAGAGATTGATGTTAGAAATGGAATATTTTTGTAATTTTGCCAACGTATGTCAGAAAGAAGTAATAACAATAAAAGTAGTCGTAGGACCAAGCAAGCTCCCTATCGATACATCATTTGGTCATCTTCAACCACAGGCAACTGATATTGAGAAAGTTGTCTTAGGTGCACTAATGATTGATAAGGATGCCTTCACAGTAGTTTCGGAAATCATCAAACCAGAAACATTCTATGAATCCCGACATGAAAAGATTTATGAAGCTATCCAGTCCTTAAATTTACAGCAGAAGCCTGTAGATATTATGACTGTGGTGGAGGGAACTCGTCATAAAGGGAACACTCGAAGATGTTGGTGGTCGGCTTATGTTGTGGAACTCAGTTCAAATGTTGCTTTCTTCTGCACATATAGAATATCATGCACATATCCTTGCACAGAAATTCTTAGCACGACAACTGATACGAGTTTGCATCCATGGTTGAGACTGATGCCTTCGATGAAACCGTGGATGTTGACGAGATAATGCAAAGCTGAGGGTGCTCTGTTTGAGATTTCTCAAAAGAACATGCTTCAAGACTATGTGCAGATTGACTCGGTTGTTGAGCAAGCGCACCAACTGCTTCTCAAAGCAGCCAATAATAAAGGTAGCTTAACAGGTGTTCCTAGTGGTTTCCATGACTTGGATAAGATTACTGCTGGTTGGCAGGCATCCGACTTGATAATTATCGCTGGACGTCCAGCCATGGGTAAGACTTCTTTCGCGCTAAGTATTGCAAAGAATATTGCCATAGATTATCGTAAACCGATAGCCTTCTTCTCACTTGAGATGAACAATGTCCAGCTTGTCAATCGTTTAATTTCAAACGTTTGTTCTGTACCAGGTAATAAGATTCTTAATGGTCAGCTTACACCTGATGAGTGGGAGCGTTTCGACTCAAATATTCGAAAGATGCAAGGCGCACCTATCTATATTGATGACACGCCAGGTCTTTCAATTTTTGAGCTTCGAACAAAGGCACGTCGTTTGGTTCGTGAACATAACATTGAGGTATTAATGATTGACTACTTGCAGTTGATGAATGCCAATGGTATGCGTTTCAATAGTCGTCAAGAAGGGTTTCTACTATTAGCCGCTCTTTGAAGGACTTGCAAAAGAGTTGAACATCCCAATTTTGGCTCTCTCACAGTTAAGTCGTGCGGTTGAACAGCGTGATCCACGTGAAGGTAAACGCCCACAATTAAGTGACTTGACGTGAGTCTGGTGCCATCGAGCAAGATGCCGATATGGTACTCTTTGTGCACCGACCAGAGTATTATCATATTTTACAGGATGACAAAGGAAACGACCTCCATGGTATGGCACAGATTATTATAGCAAAACACCGTAAAGGGTGCAACGGGTGACGTACTACTTAATTTCCGAGGCGAATATACTCGTTTTGCAAATCCAGAAGATGTTGACTTTGCTGCTCCTTTGCCAAATGACCCATTAGGCGGAGAGATTATTGGCAGTAAGATGAATAATGACCCATTACCACCATACCCATCTCCAGACACAATGGTACCATTCTAGGCAATACGAAAATCTTATTTCAAAACGCATAAGAGCTAATTAGTAAGGGTGTTCTTATGGATCTTAAGTACATATGCAAGATCCATAAAGAAGACCTTTCTTGTTGTGAAATTTTATCTGTCAACGAGTTAGAATGGGTTTTAGTAGGAAAGGGCATGGGGATAGACACATAAAGGTTTATGATGAAAAAGCACTTTTTTAATTTTGGATCAATGATTCCGCAAATAAGATTGATATTATTGCATAAAAATACGAGATTATTTTTTTATTTTAAGTTGCTGTCATTTTTGATATTTAATGCATCTTGCTGAAATATAACGAGTTAAGAACTTATCATAAATGACAGAAGTGACGGGAACTAAGATTTATGAATTATCTGACAAAACGAAATCGGCTAATTGTTGTGACTTCTTCTCTTTCTTAATATGAAGTGATGAACAAATCTCCCAATGTCATTTGCACACAGAGAAAAGAAGGAATGGTTTAAAGGCTCTTTGTTAATTACATGTTTGTGAATGTTTACCATCATTAGCTGTTGTAATGTGATCCTTAACGTTTGGTGCGTGCTTAACACGTTTGGTGCAGATGCTTAACACATGTGGTGCGGAAGGTATGACCACATGTGCGAAGAGTTGAAATCATTGCGATATATGAATAACCGGATTGTTTTGTGAGTAAAACGTTGTAAAAACAAAAGGTAAACTTGAACGTTTGTTTGGTAGTTTGAAGAGAAGGAAATGTTCATGCTAAACTATGCAAATACTGAAAGTGTTAGCGTAATAATAAACTTGTATAATAAGTCAGAATCGTAACCATTTCTCCACATGAAATGGAACAGAACCATAAAAATACTCGTTATTGTACCATAATTTGCTATCACACTTTTGTACATCATAATACAGTGCAACAATTGATTTACCGCAATATAGAACAAACTTAAGGATAAAAAGATTAAAAATGAAGAACTTTTTGTTCTTATAAATTTGCGAATTTGGGATATAATCTATAATTTTGCACATGAGATTACGATGTAGCAAATTATGAAATAGATAAATACAATGGTATGTCAATATCAAAGACTAGACAAAAGCTTGTTGATGTAGCACGCCAACTTTTTGCTAAAAAGTGGCATTGCAAACACAACGATGAATGACATTGCTAAGGCATCAGGCAAAGGAAGACGTACACTCTATACTTTACTTTAAGAGTAAGGATGATGTGTATTATGCTGTTATTGAGTCTGAGCTTGAACGCCTATCGGACAAGTTGGACGAAGTAGCTGCAAAAGAATATAAAGCCCTCAAAATAAAATCATTGAACTTATTTTACACGCATCTTAGTATGATTAAAGAAAACGGTTATGCGTAATGGTAATCTACGTGCGGAGTTCTTTAGAAATATTTGGATGGTAGAGAAAGCACGTAAGAACTTTGATGAGGACGAAATAGAACTCTTCCGCAAGGTTTATTCGGATGCTAAAGAAGATGGAGAATTTGATATTTGAGAATATTGAACTTGTAGCGACATCACACTATTGTATTAAAGGACTTGAAGTTCCGTTCATCTATGGTCGTTTAGGTCATGGACTTACGGAGGAGTCTTCACGTCCACTTGTCGCCTAAAGTTGTATATGGTGCATTAGGAAAGAACGGACTAAAATAAAAATATTTATGATGTTTTTAATATAGCGAACTCGTTTATTCTTAAACTTATAAACTAACAATATAAATCAAAACAACATGAAATTATTGGAAGGTAAGACAGCTCTGATTACAGGTGCTGCACGTGGTATTGGTAAAGGCAATTGCATTGAAGTTTGCAGAGGAGGGTGCAAACGTTGCATTCACCGACCCTCGTTATCGACGAGAATGGGTAAAGCTACAGAAGCAGAGATTGCTGCTTATGGTGTAAAAGCAAAGGATACGCAAGTAATGCTGCAGACTTCACACAGTCTGAAGAAGTTGTAAAACTCGTTAAGGAAGAATTTGGTTCTATTGACATTCTTATTAACAATGCAGGTATTACCAAAGATGGTCTTATGCTTTATATGACTGAGCAGCAGTGGGATGCTGTTATCGCAGTAAACCTCAAGAGTGCATTCAACTTCATTCATGCATGTGTACCAGTAATGATGCGTCAGCAGTGGTAACATCATCAATATAGCGAAAAGTGTTGTTGAGTGTTCTGGGTAATGCTGGTCAGGCTAACTATGCAGCTTCAAAAGGCTGGTATGATTGCTTTGGCTAAGAGTGTTGCGCAGGAGATGGGACCTAAGGGTATTCGTGCAAAATGCTATTGCCCAGGTTTTATCGACACAGCAATGACACAGGCTTTCTGAATAATGATGATCCGTAAGGAAATGGTTAAAAGATTCCTCTTCGTCGTGGTGGTACAGTTGAGGATATCGCAAATACGGCTGTTTACCTTGGCTCTGAGCTGTCAAGCTACGTTACAGGTCAGTTCTTCAGGTTGATGGTGGTATGAATATGTAATGTTTTTCTCTCCCTCCTCATAATATAATTACAGGGGAAGGAGGGATAAAAGTAATTAGCTTTTATGATTTTAAGAAGAGTAGGGGTATTATCTCAAATTACTCATCCTTTAATTTGAGAATCATATAAGTGGGGGCTGGTTATTGTTAATACTGATAATCTTTTTATTTTAGCGGCACATTTAGGCATTTCTTACTATGGAAGTACTTTGCTGAAGATAACCCATCATCATTGTTTACAAAGAAGCAGGTGAAATTGTTCAAGGTGATAAAACAGGTGACGAACCTTTATCTGAGATTGTAAAACAATGGATAAAGGAGAAACACCAGAAACCAGGCAACGTGTTTCTCGGGGTTATACATGAGGCTTGATCGCCCTGTGGCAGGTCTGGTTGTCTTTGCAAAGACGTCAAAAGCACTCACGCGACTTAATAATATGTTCCCGCAATGCTGAAATACACAAAACGTATTGGGCTATCGTAACACGTCCGCCTTTTGAACCAGAGGCCACACTTACCGATTGGCTTGTACGTAACGAACGACAGAATAAGAGTTACGCTTATAACCATCAGGTGCCAACCTCTAAGAAATCGATATTACATTATAAGGTAATTAACCAGTCAGACCGTTACACATTATTAGAAATAAACTTAATGACGGGTCGTCATCATCAGATTCGTTGCCAACTATCAAACATGGATTGTCCTATAAAAGGTGATCTAAAATATGGTGCTCCACGTTCTAATCTAGATGGCGGTATCTCGTTTGTTGAGCCATCGTGTTGAGTTTGTTCATCCAGTTTCGAAAGAGAAAATCTGTATGAATCGCCACTGCCAAAGGATAATCTTTGGCAAACCATTGACAAATTCTAAACATATTTTCGGTTATAAAAGTGAAAGAATCCCTTCTTAGTTAATACCACGTTCATTCAGTGCTTTAGCATACTTTGCCGCATTCACTTGATGCTCTTCGTAGGTCTTGGCGAAGTTATGTGTACCGCTAAAATCTTCCTTAGCGCACATATAGATATAATCATGGTGAACATAATTAAGGGACATCAATAGTCTGCACAGAAGGAATACAGTGGTCCAGGAGGAAAAGTGACGATACTTACTCATATTGTACGGGTTGTCAACCGTCAACCATTTTTGATAGATACGATGAGCGTAAAGTTCTTTTGTTGCAAAATTTAATCGTAGGATCTGCGTAATGGCATATTCATGTGCAGACGGTTGATATACATTCCTGCAACCTTAGGCATCTCAGCTTCATTATCGTTCTTCATCAAATAATACTTGCAAGCGTCACAATCTCACTTTCAGTAAAAGCCAGCCTGCTTAGCTTTCTCTTTTACGTTCAAGGTTCCAAAACTTTTGTTTTCTTCACTCATCTTATCGAAACTTATCGACTGTAGTATTCCAATAGAAGTCATAGGTGTCAGGAATAAACATTGCAGGGATTGTCTCTGGTGTGTATCCATATTTCTTACAAACTTCTTTTGACTTCAAGCGTGATAGAAGTTCTGCACTTGTGAACATCAATTTTTACTCACATCTGTTGCTAAGTCTTCAATTGTTCTTACTGATCTAATCGTGACCTTCACAGGTGACTGTAAGCCATTGATAATATGTCGTGAGGTTTGAAGAGAACCTGAAGAGCCCACCGTGTATCTACCAGGACGAATCTTGTTGGCATATCCCATAACACCAGCAAGTTGCTTAAACACCCAGAAACCCTGAGGAGTTGAGATAGGCTGTAGTTTGGCATATACAGAATCTATATTGTCATTCTCATCAATAAGCACATATTTTTCCTTTCCAGTACGAGACATTCCCGAAAAAGAAATAAGCTACTAGCTAATACAGCAAAAATAGCAATAATAATCAGCGGAAGTTGTCCCTTTGTTCTTTCTTTTTGACTTTACCATCGTTATTCCATTATATATCTATGGGTGCAAAGTTACAATTTTAAACTACAAAACGAGCAATGACTTGTGAATTTGATTGCTTATTTTTTCGAAATTTATGGAAAAAGATAGGCTTTTGTCTGTATTATTATGTACTTTTGTCATGAGTAAATAAAAAGGATAATGAAAGACTTTGAAACTTATATATTTGATTTAGACGGAACATTGCTCAGTACGTTGAACGACTTAGCAGCCAGTACTAACTATGCTCTTCGTTGGGCAGGTATGCCTGAACGGAGTGTGGAAGAGATACGTATGTTTGTGGGAAATGGTGTTAAATTGCTCATGGAAAGAGCCATCCCTGATGGAATAAATAATCCTAAGTTTGAAGAAACATATGCCAAATTCCGTGAACATTATATGGAACATAACCTTGATACAACCCGTCCATACGATGGTATTCCAAGTTATTACGTGAATTAAAAAGGTCGTGGCAGAAACTGGCTATTATAGTAACAAAGGACACAAGGGATGCAAAGAATGTTCAGATGGAGATTCGTGGTGGCAGGTGGTGACGAGGCTGCCCTCTTTGCTGGCGACCTCTTTAATATGTACAAACGTTATTGTGACAGAAGGGCTGGAAGCTCTCTATCACTTCAGTTTCTGAGGTACACAGCAGGTGGTTTTAAAATTGACACCGTTTGGGGGTGATAATGTCTATGGTACATTAAGTATGAGTCAAGGTGTTCATCGTGGCCACAACGTGTGCCAGCCACCAACACAAAGACCGTATGCACACATCTGCCAAACAGTGGCAGTATTGCCAGAAGGCTGATAGGTTCAGTAAACATCAGCAGAAGGCGACATCAAATTAGGATACCTTCCCGTTCCAGCGATTGCCGGTGGTCAGAACGTCAATAAGGTTGAGTCTGGTGTACGTCTCTGCGCTATCCTTGGGTAACACTGGTGAGGTTGAAGAAATCATATCAGTGTACCGAGACTCGTGACCAGCCAAGAATAAGGGCGCGCATTGAGCCGTCTTTATGCCCATCTATGACCACGAGCATCAGAAGTATATTGATGACATCAAGTCCCATAAGACTTTGGTATCAACAGGTGACCAAGTACTAAGATTGCATATAACTACCCACAGGGACGTGTCATGACCACCGTATCGGCTTCACTACCCGACCTTCAGGGCTTCATGAATGGTGAAATCCAAGATACAATTGACGCTGACCGTAGCAAAATTAGAAGTTGAAGGAAACAAATTGCCAACAACCAATACAGTAGATAACCTTTATGATTAATCAACGAAATCTTCACAAAAAAACATTCTATGTGTGGGACTTGACACTGATATCCAACAAGATACCATCACACTTAAAGTGCAGGAAGATCCTATCTTTACACTCAACAAGGCAATCATTGACAACAGCACCTTATTGCGTAGCCTAACCAAACCTTGCTTTCTATGAGTGCTATGGTTTGAAGGTATATTAACATTGAAAAAACCATTCAATACACAAAGAACCATCAAACCACTTTATCATTGCTGATGCTAAGCATTAGTGATATCAGCAATACCTCTAAGATGTATGCCAGACTTTCTTCGAAGAATATAATCTTGATTCTGTTGTGCTCCCTACATAGGTGAGGCGTAAAAGCCATTCCTCGAGTATGACGGAAGGTTATCTACTCGCATTGACAAATAAAGGTAGTCATGACTACATCTGACAGAGGATAAGCAGGAAGCGCCTCTTTGAAAAGGTCTTAAAATCACAGGAATGGGACAACAGAAAACCTCATGTACGTTGTAGGTAACACAGGAAAGATGTTGAAGATATTCGTTGTATAGCACCAGACATTTCCTTTTGGTACCTGGTGTCGGTACAGGGTGGAAGCTTACAGGAGGTTTGTAAGTATGGAATGACTAAGGACTGTGGCATCATATCAACTCATCACGTGGTATTATCTACACCAGCACAATAAAGACTTTGCTGAAGTACGCTGTAACAAAAGAACTGCAGAAAAATGACTGTTGAACTAAGCAATATCGCAAAATAACGATATTCCCATATAATAAAGAAGAAACCAGTAGATAAATAAAGGTGTATCCACTGGGCCTTCTCGCCTACTATCTTATGTTGAGGTTAAAAACGATATCAAAACCGATGTTGAGTAGATAGGATAAAGGGCAAACTAGTTGTCTTAACTCACTCTCAAAAATATCATTGAACGCCCATGTCAGATCGGCATTGACCATGAAATGATTGAAAGCACGCCATGTGGCACCAACTTCAGCCTCCCACTGAAAGTGACGAAGATTAGAAGAGAAATCATAAACGGTCGCGATTTTCAAATGTAAGTTTCTCACCTACAGGTGTACCTTCACGAGAATAGCCATCTCACATTTCCACGTAGACTGACCATCTAACTTTGTTGAGAATAAAGACCAGCACGCAACTTCCAACGATCACTGGAGACGATAATTAGCCATTACAGGAATGGTAGAAGCGTTGTGTTATAGTTAGTCTTCACGTATCACGTCCAGTAACCAACAGCGATCACCGTATTTAGGATCTCCATACTGTGGTTCTTTACATTGGCACCCGTTATCATGCCTTTCTTAGGCTTCAGTCCAGCAGAGACGCCCCATTTCTGATCGTCACCAAGCCATTTGACCGTTCACGGGCTATAACTACTAATCTTTCTTTATTTCTACAGGCATCGAAAGTGGAGATGCACCACCGATATTAACACCTGTTTTACCTCATATTCCCATCAGTATGCTCTGCCACATTCAGCGTCTGTGTGCGATCTGTCTGTTGAAAGCTGACATTGTGCAGCTCATTATGGTAACTACAGTTGTTGTAATATGTTGTTTCATTGTTGTTTACCTTAATCTATTATTTTTTTTTTCAGTTAGCTGACCTGGGAGACCTAGAATGTCTAGTCGGTCTGGTCAGACTAGAATCTAGTCAATCTAGCCCATCAACCTCAAAATTATCCTCTGGTACAACTTTAATTCATCAACATAAGCGTACTACCACAGCACCATTGAAACAGCACCATCTTACTTGATGACTGATGATATGAGCTATACTTACCATTCTTCAATTTTTCCTTATCTATGGTACGACCCACAACAGGTTGAATGGAATTGAAATGTGATAATTTCGGTTGATCTCCTTACCATTTTAAGTTCTGCCAAGTAGGACTATGTGGTCACTAGTCAATGAGTTGGTTCATCAAGATATTCAACCCATCTCAGTCTCAAGAATACAGCATAAATAGCCATACTATCCTTACGATTTTTAATTTCATTTGCTTCTTGTCTTGGAACTTCTTCAGCTTTTATACTTGTAGTAGCTGACAATTCCTTAGGTATTTTATGAACGGACGACCAAAATGAGTTGACTTTTGCCATTGCCAGATCAGTTGAAAATAAAGAGGTTACCTGCAGCAATAGGAGCATAAAATAAAGCTCCAACAGAGCCCGTACTTATGATTAACTACATTTCCCTTTATAGCCATCATCCGCCTGACTTGTGGGATAATCAGTAACCTTACTGTTTCCTAAGAGGAATGCAACGCCAGCATTACCCTTCCTCCTGCAAGATTACCGTAAGCGGTAACCAATACGTAACTTCC
>BNJV01001570.1_pt1 | contig 72009 bp, 54 predicted proteins | sample 8540591 | NCBI WGS metagenome assembly BNJV01 (sample SAMD00202457, study PRJDB9452) | human saliva metagenome | host: Homo sapiens
TGGTTACGCATTGCCATTCCATATTTGAGCGGTAATATCCAAATGGCGATCTTAGCAAGCGTATAGGCGACATGACGAAGTACAAGATCACAGAAGAGGCAATATGGGCTTATAAAACGACAGCGCATTCTCACCCATATGATGGCGTGAGACAGAGTAAATCCACTGGTCTTGTCGATGGCGAGGAGAGGATTTCCATGAGGGCAAGCTAGCTCACAGCAAGCTTTTTGACACAAAGGGTAAAACATAGCTGATCAAAGCGCCAAGATATGACGGTATGCCCAGGCAGGGACTGATCGCGCATCGTCATAAACTACGCTAAAGGCAACGAGAGTTAAAAAGTAGTCGATGAGTTTTAGCAAAGAGTGGTTTGCCACTTCAAACGCAAGCAGTCTTTTCAACTCTAGGGTGAACTGCTGCCGTATGCTTGAAGCAAAAGTGGTCAAGAGTACACGATGGACGCATTTATCGCCTTGATCGGTAATTTAAAGACAGACTGGCAGACCTGGCGCAAAATATGCGTCATAGATACAGCAAAGAGTATAAAGGCTACTTCAAAGGCACCCAAGAGGTGTGCAGTGTAAGCCACTGGTGCGGCAAAAGATGGCGTCATCTCAAACTGGCAAGCAGTCGCCAGCACTTGAACGCCTCCAAAAGATGCCAAAGGTCAATGGGCAGCCATGAGGCGTGCTTAGTCAGGCGAAGATCGCTGATCTTTTCAAACCACTTTGAGATAATACGAAAAATCTAATTTACGACCCTTGCATCGCGTGTGCCGTGCATGTTATGGACACGAAGGGAAATACCGACGCGGAGATGGCGGCAGATAAACCACCCCAAGGAGAGAAAAGATGTCACATAAAAATCCTGACAGGATCAGCGAATATGAATTCTCCATTTGCTAGGCTGACACACTGGGATTGTTAGATTTATATAGTTATCACGCTTTTGGTGGTTAGTGGTTACTACATCCTTATGTCTTTTATGAGCCCAGAGATCATGAGCGCGAGCTCATACTGGCGCAAGAAGTGGCGTGTCGCATGCACCGTGTCAGTTGGCTTTGTGCTAATAGCAGTTTATCTTAACCATCTATTCTTGTCTTGATAAACACAGCAAGAGTGGATGAGCGTGCTTGACTTTAAGTCCAAAAAGTTTGATAGCGCAGATAAAGCATTACATTTTTATGGGGCCACACCTGTATTTAAGGGTGTTTTATAACCCAGTTTGCTCCATACTTCTTCTTTACGTCAATCTTAGCGCTCATTTTCTGCTCAACTGGCTCAGTGCGTTTTACGCTCACGTTTATCACGAGGGCGGCGGAGTTGATCTACGAGCCAGCAAGATACTTTGAAGAGCTTTGCGCGGGTGGGCTAGCAAATGTTTAGAACGATACATAGACCGTATGTGGATCATCGCGATATTTGTGCCAATTCACGTTTATATGGCGATATTTAACGCCGTTAAAGGCAAAATGGAGCGATGGATCGCCATCGTTAGTGGCTATAACGAAAAGAACACCGATGAGAGTGCTGGTTCTGCGATTGGCAACGACGTTTGCTGGATGAGGGCATAGGGTGTTCATTTTGTAACGATGGCTAAAACTATAACTTCCATAAGCTCCAAAAACGAGCTTACTCTAATGGATTTGGGGCATTTAGCCCCTCGCCTAACTCACATAATAAGCGAATTGACTATCTTATCGTCGTTGATTGCATTAGCGCAAAATGGCGGCGCGTGGGCGATGTTTTATTTTTGACTTTCTAAACGTGTTCAATGCATTTGCTGGGACGGCTCGGTTTACGAGATCGAGATGTTTCAAACCTTCATCTAATGGAGCTTTGCAGGCGATAGGTTGACAACTAAAATTTTAGTATCGTGCCTAGCTGCATAGAGTCAGTCAATTTAGCCTCTCAGATGAAGTGATAAAAGCTTCTAACATCCTAGAAAACGCTACTTGATCACTTAAAAGAGCTTGATTTTAAGTGCAAGAAAAGGTGGCAATTTCACCCTAAATGATACAATTCTCGATGACTACGCCAAAAAAGGTTTAAAATGATACTGCTTTTCAATTTGACTGCTTTTAAAAGAGCTAGATTTTTGCGCTATTTACGCTTCATTAGCTGGGAGCTTTAAGCACTGAAGAGCTGCAAAATGATCACCTGTTTGGGTGCAAGGTTTTGCTAATGAGCTTAGCGCCCTAGCAGACAGAGCTAGCGCCATTTTGGGTTCCCTATAGTTTTTATAGCATACGAGGTCAGATGTGGCAGATGAGCTTCTGACGAAGCAAATGCTAGCTGGTGAGATAACGGCACGCTTGAACATCTCAAGCAGCGGCATTTTGGCTAATGGCAAGGCTATTTCAAATGAAAGCGGTGCCTCTTTGAGTAAATTTGATGGCGAGGATAACGCTTGATAATTTTAATGAAAAGCCAAAACCTGCCTAAAATTAGAAAGAAAACGGCGAAAAGTGTTCGCACAGAGCAAGATGGTGACAACAGCGAAATTTTCTCTTTGGGGGTGGTGACCTGATGCACCTTTGATGCCCGTAACTTAAGAGCCACCAAAATTTTCATCGTTGATGATAGCGCAGATCGCGCTTGCTAGCTTTGAAAAGCCACTTTTTGGCACTGAAAACGACAGCCATCTGATAGGCAAACCACGATGGCGCACCGCTATTTTTAGACGTAATGGCGCCAAATGATCTTTCTTTTACGTTCTTTGCGAGCAGCTAACCAAGATGGTTTTAGCTTTTGCTATTGTGCGGCGCAACGTCTTTCAAGGCTCACTTTGCTTTTGAGGCAACAGGGCGCTTTTGCCTGCTTTATACAAAAGATGAGGAATTTGAGCCTGAGAGTTTGGCAGCGCTGAAGTAAAATTGTACTGAAGATGACAGAATTCACCTGCTTTTCAAAATCAAGCAAAACACAGCTTCTGTTTTGCCCAACTTAGCTTTGAAGAAATTTATGAGTTTATAAGAGCTGAGGAGGGCGGCGAAAGATCACTTGAAAACTTTAGTAAAGAGCGCGCGCCCCGCTAAACGGTGGGATCGAATAAATGCTAGCTTTTCTCGCTATTTTGCATAGCTGACGCTTGCTTACGGTTAGATGAGTTTAAAAAGCAGGGAGATCGGTTTTAATGGCAAGTTGATTTTTAGCGGTCAAAAGGGAAGAGATCGATTATAAAATGAAAGATGACTGGTTTAGACGGGGTTAAGTTTGTAAAAAGTATCATTTTACTTGACTTGCTATGCTGGAGAGAAGAATATCAGCCGGCTAAATTGAGTTTTATGCATTTTTGAGATTTTAGCTTATGAAAATTAGATAAATTTAACATTAAAAATGTTACTTAAGCGGGGATTTATTTTATAATAAGGTAAAGAAGAATTTACAAAAGCACCTAAACCCAAATATAAAACAATTTGACCCCGGATTTGGCGCTGAGGACTGGCTTTTAGATATGAGATCAAAGGTTTAGTTCAAGGCGTTGGTTTCGAAATCTTTGTTCATACTTTCGGCGCATAACCGAAGCTTGTTGGCTAACGACAACGATGATGAGGGCGTGAAGCCAATTTAGTGGCGAAGAGGCTAGCTTTTTTAGCTGAAAAAGAGCTTTGCGGAGAAGTTGCCAGTCCTTTTAGATCGATGAGGCCAAAGAAGATTAAGATAGATAAAATTTTATGAAAGCTTGAGATCATCGCTTCAAAGTCAGCCACCGCGCGCTTATTTTGCCTGGATTACGCACTTTGCGATGACGCTTGCGCGAGTTTTATGACCCCACAACCACGCCACAAATACCCATTTATAAACCGCACCAACTGGTGACCGAGATTTTCCATCACCAAAGCATTGCCTTATGGACAGGGTAAATACGACGATGAACGAGTTTAAGATGTGTACTTTGCGAGAGCGGAATACAAAGACCCATGAACTGCCGCTACTTACGCAGAGCCGATCTCGCCTAAACTGCGGGCCAAAAACTCTATCTAAAGATACCGGCAAAGTTTGAAGAAGAACGTGCAGAAGCAGCCAAAGAGGCGGCTAGGCTCGTAACGAGGTAAAATTTAGCTATTAAGGGCCTTGGTGGCTTTCATCTGGTCGGTGACGTGATAAAATGAAGCCGTGTTTATGAGCTAAGAGCTAGAAAACACCGCCCAAGCAAGCCTTTGCACTGATGAGTAAAATACATAAAACGCTAGAAAATAGCGCAATTTAGAAGCAGAGGCGAAGTTTTAGGCTCGAATTGAAGCCGATCATCCGGCTTTAAAGCAAAAATGGCCTAAACATTGCAAAAAGTGTCGCACCAATTTAAATAAGCTCGGCGTCATGCCTGCATTTAGCGCATACATCTTTGCCATTTGACTATCTGAACACGAGACATCATCGCAACTAGCGCAAACATCTCGGTGAGTTGTGATAGCGACGAGAGCGAGCTAAGAGAAAAACTAGGTGAGGGTTATAGACTTCACCTTTGATCACGACCGAGTAGGGCTCTATCACCAAGTGACGATAAAATGCATTTTTGTGTTGAAGATGAGACAATTTACAAGGACAAGCCGGCTTAAATCAGTTTTATCCATATACTCTACAAGGGACATTTTAGCCCTTTTGGAGCAGAGCTTAAAAGCTTCATTTTGCATCTACAAAGACGGGCTTTTGATGGCGAAACGATATATCGGCGATCTAAAACGTGGCGACTTTGAGGTTTAAGATATTTACCCTTTTGAAACGACTTATGATCTAAAATAGACAAAGTTATAGCTGATCTGCATCCAAATTTTTAAATACAAAATGGGCTAAAGAGCAGGGCTTTTGTTTAGTTCATCTGCAGCATCACTAGCGCGCATTTGCTAAGTGATCTTTGGAAAACACGGCTGTGGCGAGTGGTCTTGGCTTTTGTTTTACCGGCACTGGATACGGCATGCGGCGTACCGAAGTGGCGAGTACTTAGGTTACAAAGAGTTACGAGAGAGTTTATCACTTTACACTGAAGCATGGCGTGGGCGAAAATAGCATAAAAAAATACTCAACTTATCGCTTATTCTATTATTTGAAGCAATGAGCTTGAGGACGAGGGGCATAAGTTTTGTGGCAACTCTGATGAAAAGGTGCTTAGAAAATTCAAGATGATGGAGCAAGGCCAATGAAAACTAGCTCTGTTGGTGACATTTGACGCATTTGGTGTGATAATATGTATTTTTTCACTACTTTGAGGCGAGAGTGGAAGGAGGAGGCTTGAGGCATCTTTTATGATAAAAAATGATGCGTGTTACAATTTAGTCTGAAAACGACGGAGTTATCATTTTAAAGAGGCTTTAAAGGTGCTAAAAGATGAGCCTTATACATGTAACGCATTTCTGCGAAATGGTATGGCTGATATTATTTTTGTACCAAAGTGAAAAGAGACTTTTGCTGGCGGAGAAAGTTTTTTCAAAAATAAGACTTTGGCTTTGAGCTGTTTTAATGCACCCCACGAAGCCAATGTAATTTATATCAGTCAGGTCTTTTGCAACGGATTCAACGTAATTTGAAGCAAATTTATTATTACTTTATCCACACGGCACAAGTGATGGTATAATGATTGGTAAAACGGTAATCAAACGAAAGGTTGCGATAGTGTTATATTGCCAGTGTTTCTTTTGTCAATAATTACGCATAGACGAATTTAGATAGAAAAGAAGGTCGTCGGTAGGAGTGAATGGCTGGCGATTTGATCCAGAAAAGATCGTAAGCGACAGCTGAAGGATGCCACCGAGGAGTTGATTAGTTTTGATGCTCATTTGGTGTGCATCATCGCAATGATTAGTGAATAAAATGGTTAATGAGCATGACTCTGATGTGGATCATCTGCACAAATTCACGTTCTGCCGATCACACCTGCTTAGAAATCAGATCTTCGGATAAGAGGAGGCTTAAAGGAGCGCCGCTGAGCGTATCGGGCGGGTTTAAAGGGGGTGTTGAAGTTTTTCAAACTTATAGAAGTCACAAAGCCTAAATTTGCCAAAAGCTTTGCCTCTAATGAAGCCAGAATAGCCAGTGGCGCCTACTTCAATGCAGAGCTTATTCCTTATTTTGTCTTTTGGTAGTTTTAGCAGTTTTGCGGATCCATTTGCAAAATTGATAGCGGGTTTTGCTATTTCTTGCTTGCCTGATATTTTTTGTGTGAAAGTTTACTGACTGGTTTGTTTTACTAGCTTTAATAAGCTAAATGGAAAAAGCCCGCCTCAAGTTTTTGGCTTTTTAAATTTTTGCTTTATTTTAATTTGCGTTTTTGTCGCTGTATACAACACACACAAAAAAACGTCAGCTTAAAGAGAATGAACATGGACTTTAACAGAAATTTTTCTAGCCAAAGAGCCAGATCGCTGGGCAAAAGAGGATGTGGTCGATAAGCCACCGCTTTAAAAATAGCAATCGATACATATAGATATAAACGCCCGCAGCGATAAGACGAAGCTATCTTGTTGGTTGCCATTTTTCTGTGGCTGGCATTTTTAATTCTAGTTTTGAGCTTACTGGGAGGAGATACTATGATGGACGCCTTTGTCATCATCTTTGGCGTGCTCGTTTTTAATTTTATGGAGTTTATTATCTCAAAGGGCGTGCGACAAGCTTGCACGTACATACGCCTTTGGGAATTTTACACGAGCAGCCATATAGCGCTTATCGCCCAATTTCTATATTGATAGCGACGAGCCAAGTGGCGGAGTTTTGGTTTCTGGAGTTGTTGGAGTTGATGGCGCCTTTGCTGGCAAAAAAAGCCATTGCTGGTGTGCCTTAAAGCCTTGTTTTTGCGACGATCTGGTTTGGTTTCTGAAAGCGGGCATGGGCGGCGAGTTTGCTTAAGAATTTATCGTCTTTATAGCTCTTGGTGCCTACATGCCGGCAAAAAGCGATCAGCATTTCTGGCGATTGTGCTTTGGCGGATATCTTTTCACATCGTTTCGCTTTGCGCTAGGATCAGCGGGCTTAATGGAACGGCGGCTATGATCTGTTTAGAGCGCCGATGGCTGCTACTTTATCGCCCCAGTACGCGCTTTTACCGTCGCGCCTTTGCGTTAGCTGGCTTTAGAGATAGGCCAGCGCACCTTTGCAAAAGGCTTCGGCAAGTATCTGGCATCGTTATTTGATCGCCGCCCGATAGGCCAGGCGGCAAACGGCGATATCTACGAGCCAGAAGAAGATAATTCCGGTTTGCAAAAAGCATTTTTTATATAGAAGCTGGGCATGTCTTTGCCGTATTAGCATCGCTAGTATTGCGCCTATTTTCAAAGAGAAAACAAAAGCGGCTTGCTTCTTTAGCTTGATACCTTTGTGTTGCCAGCCTATTCTTAGTTTCATGTGGATATGTAAATATCTTCTTCACAGTAAATGACCGTCGTCGCTGCAGCCGTGCTGGTCAAATAAGGAGTCAATTGGATCTCCTCGTATGATATTCTTAGTTGGTAGGTTAGATACTTTGAGCCATTAGGCGATTATTTAGCCACGTTATTTATCATCTTGCTCTTCGTCGTGCCTGCAGTTGCTGCTAAAAAAGGAGGCAAAAAACGAAGATAAGATCACCAATACTAGCCATAATCTTTCTCAACGACGATGAAGAAAGGATGTCAAAGTGACAAGGCCTGCTACCTTATCTTGGAAAGAGGTAAAAGAGAATTTTACGATCCAAGGGATCTCTTTTCGCGAAAACTACGTGAGCTTAAGTTATGATTTTCAGATTTTTCAAACTGCAGCAGCTTAAATTTTGATGAAAACTCATGCTGAGATATATATATGATAGAAATATCTCAAAAATGATGAATGATGCTTATTTTAAAGCAAGATAATGCCACTTACGCTTTGATAACGAAGCTTATTGCTCAAAAGACGCTCTTTTCTTTGGCTGGCAATTTGATGGATATTCATTTGTAAAATATGGCATCGAAGAGCGACATGCCAACGGTGTACAAAGCAAACTGAGCGAGAGATGATGATCAAGATGTGGATGCTGTTGAAGGTTTTGATGGTGATGGATGATGGCAGACAAGAAGCTAAAGATCTCATCATCACGCCAAATGGGTGCAAGGAAGCAATGATGAAAATGATGGAAATGGCTACATGACGATAACAACGAGAGCGATGATAACGAGCTTTGAAGAGCCAGTTCGCTTGCATGACCAAAAGGTACTTTAAAGGGGATGATTAAAAATGGGCGACGGATCTCATTTGTAAAATGTGCCTCAATTTAATTTTTATTTTTAATTTAAGCGTTAAAACTTGGAAAATTAATTAAAAAGGATAATAAATGTAAAGACTGCGTTGTTCAATGGGAAATCACGCCCACTCACACTCACGCTGATGGCACTCACTCACCACACCCACACACCTCACGACGGGCATACGGATCACGCCCGCGACGCACACGAGCATAATACGAGGCTCACGCGCACCCTGTGTTAAACGAGAGCAAAACCATAGACGGATAGAGAAAATTTTATCTGAAAACGACAAAGAGGTCGTTTCCGGGCAACAGAGTACATCTTGATGAGAAAAGATACTTTGTGGTAATTTGATGAGTAGCCTGTGCGCTGGAAGATCGCGCTTGAGGCTACGATAAAGGCTGGTAATTCTAAAATAGGCGTTGTCGAGGGAGACTTTGAGACAACCAAGATGCCGACCGTATAGTAAGCTGGCGCAAAAGGCTCACCAGATAAGTACAGTCAGACCTGCCATTTGGACGCATTTGATGGTGCATGAGGGCTCACCATCTGCCACTAAATGAGCTTGATCTAGTCTTTATAGAAAATGTTGAATGAAGTCTGCCCTGCAAGCTTGCTGACGTTGTCTACACTTTAACGCTGTGTTTTTCTAGTGCCAGAGGGTGATGATAAGTGTTAGCAAATATCCAGTGATGTTTAGGGGCTGCTGACGCTTTTGATCACAAAAGCCGCTTGCGCCGCACTTCTGACTTTGATATCGAGCGAGTGAAAACGACGCTAGAAAGCTAAACTGTTGATATTTCCGGTAGATAGCAAAACAGGCGAAGGCATCGATAAATGGATAAGTTATTTGGAATTTAAAAAAAAGAGCTAAGATACGGGGTCTTTTCGATCCCTCTGGGGTAATAGAAATAGATGAAAACAACGTTGCTACCGTTGAGACTTTGAGCGGCGTTACTGAGAAGGTGTTTCCAGACCTCATATCTGAAGAGGTAAAGGTTGGCGAATGCGTGCTAATCGCACGTTGGATGCGCCATGCAAAAGAGATCGACACGCAGTTTGCGCTTGAGAGCTTTGGGGTCTATCAAAAGATCGCTGAGGGATATGGACGCGTGGTACGTGATGGATCTTATCAATGACTTTCGCGATGTACTGAATCCTTGCTCCTTTTCAGAAACTGATACAGAGAGAGCGTAAAACCGCTAAATATCATGGAAATTTGGCGGCGGCCACACCGCACAGCATATGTAAGGAACGCACTCGCCAAGCTTGAAGTGGGAGAGCATATAAAGCTAGTCCACGGGCCCGGTGCCGTCCAGTCTGCGTGATGCCAAAAAGAGCCGCATGAGACGAAGGCCTGTGTTTCTCAGCTTGCATGTATGGAGGTGATCTTTTGCAGTAACGCTAGCTGATATGCCTAAAGAGTGCTGGCTCAAAGACGAGCTTGCAAAAGCTTCGTGGCGAGGGACACGATATAAGGGCACCTTACACGCCACTTGATGCGCTAAATGTCGCTAAGCAAAATCCAGACCAAAAGTGTCATATTTTGCCATTGGTCGGAGAGACGACGACTCCGAGCGAGCGCAAATTTGCTGAAAAAGTGGTGCAAGAGGGCATTAAGTATACTTATCATAAATCACGGTAACCGTTTCAGCCCCAGTTAGAGCCATAATGGTGAGCGATGACGTGAGGATAGACGCATTTTGGGTCCAAGCCACGTGAGCGTCATCACAGGTGCGTAGAGTCACAGAGCTAGCGAGCAGTTTAAAAGGCCCGATCGCCATTAGCGCCGCGGAGCCGCTTGACATCATGGCTGAAGTGTAAGCTACTGTCCGGTCAGCGTTAAAACGCAGGTACTTGTATGAAGTCTATAACGAGCACGCCAAAGGGCGGTCAGTTGAAGAGGCAACCTCAAGGCAAAAGAGCTCATCGCTAAGTACTTTTGAGCCGTGCGACTTTGGTCTGGAGAGGCCTTTGTGCGAGATGGCGCAAAGCGGCATGAAGCTAAAAGATGAGTTGCCTATCTTGACGCCTTTAGAGTGCGTTTGACTGCAGCGTAGGTAGAGCGCTGGCGAGAGCAAGGCTGCATTTGTGGGCACGTGCGAGGGCTAGCAGAAGCCGACTGATTGCAAGGTCTTTTGGCAAGGTCGCAACCCGCAAAATCCGATCTGGATCGTGCATGTGGTATCGGGCGAGGGCGCTGTGCGGCATATTTACAGGCGCAAGAGTCGGTTAAAGGAACTGAATGAAAAGATAATAATGCTAAGCCACGGCGGCGGCGGCGAGGAGATGAACTGCGCTTATAAACGAGACGATATTTAGAGTCTGGATAACGAGTCCAAGGCAGAGCAATGAGCGTCAGCGATACCAGTTTTAAAACGGCAAAGATCGCGTTTAGCTCCGATAGCTTTGTGGTAACTCTCCATCAATGGCGGCGACATCGGCAAGATCGCAGCTTGCGTAGCACGATAAACGACCTCAGCGATGGTTGGAGCAAGGCTAAAATACCTAAGCTGCTCGCTCATCATCGAAGTGAGGGCGTAGTAGCAGAAGAGCTGAGCGATGTAGCTTTGGCCTCGCTTGCAAAAACTCGCAAAAGATAGGCGGCGTGAGCGTGGTTTGCGTAGCGACATTGCGCAGGTCGTGCCAAAGGGCACCGTGCGACAAGTACATTGGCAAACAGGCAGGCGAGCGTCGGCGCAGATGGTTTGCGAGGGCGTGGGAGCTTAAAATCGCAAAAGCAGGGGCAGTAATCTGACTTGAGATCAGCTATGGAGATGTTGGCAGACGCAGCGTGCGTGGTGCTAGCAAGCGTGAGCCTTGGGCTTGATCTAAGCGACTGCAAAAGAGCCTAAAAGAGGTTAAGTCTGAAAGCTATTTAGCGCTGGCATACAGCCGCAAACTGTGCGTGCGTGACGATACGACCAGGGGCGGACTCAGTGCGGTGCCACGAGTCGTCACCGTAGCACCGGACATCTTGGCTCCTGAAGAAAATATCAAGGTCGGTGACGAAGTGATGGGCGTTTTGTGAGCTGTTTGGATCGGAGCCTCATGAGCTGCGGTAAAATGAGGGCATCTTTGTGAGTGGCTTAGCCCGATGAGAGCGCTGAAGAGGCGCTAGGATTTTGCAGAGAATCGGATAAAACGACGATGATAATTGGCGAGGTTTTGGAGGCAAAAACGGAGCGCGTGGGTCATCGAAACGCCTATAAATCAAGAAGATTTCTCGAGCCGCCAAAAGGCGAGCTACTACCAAGGATCTGCTAATGCACGAGCTTGAGGATCGTTCGTAATGAAGTGTCGGCCTTTTGCGAGATGCCAAGCACAGAAAAATGTCAAAAGAGAGATAAGCAGGATCGAGATAAAGTTGGCCGCTTTTACAAGCGGTGGCGCACAACACCATCTTAGAGAGTGCCTCTTTGAGTGTTTATAAGGCTGGCACGATCTGCGAAAACGCCGAGCATGTCGGCAATTTACAAGAGCATTGTCGCAGAGGTGTTTGGATTGTGGATTTGGCGGGGAGCTTTAGCGAAAATGACTCTACCCGTCCAAAGTGCAAAAAGTCACGTCAGAATAGTGATCGACTGACAGCGAGGATATGTATGCTCTGCGCCTTGAGATGTGTAGAAGCAAATTTTACGTATTATATTGCGTAAAAATGCGTCTATCGATTTTTAGCGGATAGTGTTAGAATGTCTCGAACTTCAAACGCCTAAAGAGTTATAAAACGAGCAAGAGCGACAAAAGAACTTTAATAGTACAGGCATTGTGCTCATAGCTGAAATGTGATAACTTTAAAGGTACACACTAGAGTAGCTTTTAAAGGCTTTGTGATGGATAACAACGAGGTAGATATTTCTAAGCTCTTTTGGTGGCTACTTCAAGCTAGATGATCTCTTTTGTCTCAAAAGCAAACTTTTTGGATTTTGGGCGAAAATACATCAGTGATGAAAGCCAAAATCCACACTGATATCGTCGATCTTAGATAAGCTTGATTTTAAAGAAGTATTTCTCGATTTAACCGCAAAATAAAGCTTTTAAACTATCAATAAAGATTTATATATGACCTTGCTGTTAAAAATTCGAAACCAGCATTTCATTTTGAAAATCTTTATAAGCTAAATGACGATCAACGCCGAGAATTTCAACTCGTGTTGATAAAACTTTAGTAGGCATTGATCCGCAAATGTTAGAACATTTTAATTAATGATGCGTTGTTTTGTTTGATGAGGATCTGGCAAGATACTTAGAATGTTGAGTGCGGATAATAAGCTCCGCCGTGAACTTCGCCGAAAGTATACTAAACAATAATATGTTAATACTTTACTCAAATATCAAAAACGGAGCTTGGGACGTTTCTGATTATCTTTCAGTGGCGAGAGCAGGCGTCTTACAAGATCTGCGTCGAGTACTCCGGGCTTTCAGTCGTGCCACGTATGGCGATGACGGTTGAGAGCGAGCGAGTCTTTACCAAGGATGATTTGGTTGATAAAGCTGGGATCTTATCGATGATGCCGCTTTCATGTCTTTAGTATCTTTTCAGCTCAAGGTCGATGTTTATCTTTTTGCTCTTTAGATCCGATCGTGCCACGATCCGCCGATATCTGCGCTCGTGCCTATCATCTCAATCGCTAAAAACTCGATCACGTCGCCCTTTCTAGTAAGTAAGAATTTGCCGTTTTTAATAGTAAAAACCCTTTGTCATTAAAGTCAGGGTGTTTTAAAGCTAAAAAGCGACGGCACCGAGTTTTAAAAAGCTTAAAGAGCCTTTGATAAAAGATGTAGTCTTTTTAGATACGTACTATCTCACCTCAGCCTTGAAATTTTTAGAGTTTTCCAAAGCATGAGCGTACGCCCTCAGCTCTTGGTACCCTAAAAGACCATTGATAAATCTCGCCGCTTATGTCGGTTTGCGTCTAAATGTATGCTTTTCTCATCGCTCAAAATATCCAACTCTGCCTTGCGTTTTGCTAGCCCGTTGAGGAGGTGCTTTGCCCTTTTTCTCGGCGCTAAAGCTAGTAAATGGCAAGGTTTTGTTTTAAGATCTTGCAAAGATGATGTCGCCATTTTTGCAAAGAGCTCAAGTGGCGTGCTTTGCTCTTTTGTGCTGTTGTCATCAGCACACTGCAACATTGGGTCGTTGCTCTTAGCCTCTATGCCTTTTTCGGCGATATTTAAAGAGAGTTTTTGTTTGCACTCGCACTTTGCACGCCAGCCTTTTGAGACCGTGATCAAAAAGTCGTCGCTATCATATTTTTGAGCCATTTTATCCAAAAACTGCAGATCAAATGTAAGCCCTTTTGCCAAAAATTTCAAGATTAATAAAAGTCTTGCTCTTTATGCTCACATCATCAAAGCCAAGCACGCCATTTTGCTTTTAAAAACTGGGAGTTTTGCATGATGAAGTTGCTATTTTTAGTGGCTATCACGCTCTCATCACCAAAAGCTTGGATTGGCCAAAAGGCTCAATGTTAGGTGTGGTCTCACTTGGCTTACTAAAGTCAAGAAGCGCGGTAAATGGCTCATTTTAGAAAAGGCTAAATCATTATTTTTCTCTTTTTAGATCAAAAGCTTTCTATGACGCCTTTTATCTCGCCAGTGCTAATGTAAATTATATCTGCTTTTGCATTTGCTCTGAAAAAGTCGAAGCCCAAAGCCGCTTGCATCGATGTTTAGCAGAAGTATTTACAGAGCTTTACAAGGGCGCACAGCATTAAATTACTCCCAGCGATATCTAAAACGTCACTTATCTTAAAATCGCCATTTGCGATGACGCTTTTTCATCAAAAGTCCAGTTTCTCATCAGCTTTGATAAAAATTACTAAGCTAGCGTCCATTTTGCCGCTTTAGCTGCCTAACTGCAGCACGTTGATCTTATAAGCTCTTATCATCTCATTTATCGCCTCATCGTAAATGAAAGATTCGTCTTTATAAAAAGCTCTAGTTTGCACTCATCAAAATGTTGTTTATATGGCAACAGCTGACATCGAAGCTTTTTGCCCATATAGACTGGGCGCTGTAAGGTCAAATTAGCTTCGAGTTATTAAGCGTGAGTGCTCTTGCCTCAGCGACATTTACGGCTGGCAAGCCTGACAATCTAACAAGTAAAATCTTGGCATTTGCAGTTGCGCTTTAGCTCGTTGAAAAGATCATAAGGTCAGCCTTGCCATTTTATCTCATTTAGATGATGGTCATCAGCACGATGTAGCCATATATCCAGTTTTTAACCTACTGTTTGGGGTGTATGCGAGCATCAAGCTCAGCGATGAAGTCCTTGATGCCAGCATTTACGTCATAGGCTTTGTAGGGTTAAAAAGTGTATCTTTTAAAGGCAAAGCTAAGCTTGCCATCTTTAACTCGTGCGATGTGAAAATTTTCCATCAAATTATAATCATCATTGTCCATTTGCACTGCCTTCGCCGCTAATGCTTACGTTAAAATCTTTAAAACTGAACTCTTACTATGAACGATCGACGCCATTTGCTGCTCGTTTTGAGTGATATCGATGTTTAGATAAAGGGCTATCGACGAAAATATATCATCTAAAAATAAAAACTTTCTAATCTAAAATCATCGCCTATTTCGTACGCTCTCAAGCTTGTACCTGAAAAAGGTCTCAAGATAATCAACGCCTGACTAAGGTTTAAAAGCTGCTTGTCGCTGGCTTTTGCTCTGCGTTTTGTTTAAAGTTGGGTAGCTTGATCTGCTTGCTCTTACAATTATCATCTAACTTTATATATAATTGTCCAATTTTACGCCCGTAAAACTCGAAATCAGTTAATTTTTGTGCCGTATTTTAAAAAGCGAAAAGAAGCGAAAGAATCAAAATGATAAAAGAATTTTATAGAAAAAGCCATACTAGATATTTTCTTTGATATCGTACTCATCGTTGTCCTATAAGTATTTGTTTTATTTGGCACGCCCATAAACAGCGAGCAAGGTCGTCTTTGTGCCAAAGGGAAGTGTGGGCGAGATTATATCTTATTTGCTAATCGCAACTTTTAACTTGGCAGATTGACGATCGACAAATACGTCATGCGCTTCATCCAGCTCGCCTCAGTCTGGCTGGATCGAGATAGGCAAGATAAATTTCAAGTTGACTAAAAACTTGCAAAAGCAAAGGCTGCGATGACTGAGATCACGCTAATGCACGGTGAGACTACGATCGTAAAACCAGATAGCGGCCCAGCTTGGGCTTGACGGGCCAAACTAAATAGCAGTATAACGCCCTTGCACCAATGATTAGTGATGGCTCTTTGATGCCAAATACCTATAAAATTCAATGAAGCATCGGCCGAAGACGCCCTGGCCTGTTACCTTAATTCATCTAAATAAAAGGCGCAAAGCGAGGATCAGTGGGAAGTACTGGCAGTACAACGAGAAAAAGCGGTTTCGTCTAACCATCGCTTCTATCATCCAAAAGAAGCCGCAAACGACGCTGGGATGCCTCTTGTTGCCTCAGTCATCTGTAACCGCCTGAGATGAGGGCATGGGCTGCAGATGGATGGCACGCTAAACTACAGCATCTACTCGCACGAGTGTGATCACGGCTGGAAGCGCATAGAAGCGACATGAGGTAGAGGTTTAACACCTACCTATCTAAACGATGGCCTACGCGCCACCGCGGTGCAGTCTAGCTGCGTCTCGATAGAATTTTGATAAAGCGGCGATAAAGCTGCAAAAGGCGATTATCTATGCTGCGCCCGATAAAAGGCGACACGCATTTTTCAAAAACGTAAAGCGAGCACTTCAATCGAAAATATCGCAAAATAGGGCTAAAATACAACTAGCTTTAATAATACGTGATAAATTTCATCAAAAGGGCTAAAATGGTGATATTATCTGGGACTACACCATAGACGAAGCACCGCTATTTTGCAGCCTCTATCTCTTTCCTATCGTTTAAAAGCTTTTTATCACGCGCTGGCAGTAACGCATAACTAGGGCTGACATAAGCCTAGCTGGGCGAATTTTGTCTCTTTTTAGCAAAGAGCTTGGGAGGCTAAACAAAGGCTGACGAGGCTAGAGCTTTTGGGTGAGCTAACTGCGCACAGAGGATACATCATATGCTCTAAAACTGCGAGCATCTCAGCCACGCTCGTACAGCTAAAAGCAGCCATTGAGGAGCTTAGAAACAGTGGCATAAACGATGCCGGTATTGTGAGATGAGATCATCACAGACTTACGACGAAGAGGTCGCTTCATATGCAAAAGGGTGCTTGGTAGTGCGGTAAATCCGGTGCTAAGACAAAGGAAACTCAGATAGAAAGAGTTTTGCCTCCGGTTAAAAGAATTTGCCAGCTTATCCACAGTGATGTGACGACTGGGACGAGGCAAATAAAAGAAACTAAAGTACACTACATGCAGGCGATTTTGTGAAAATGAGCAGCTCAATGATTGCTAACAAAGATGAGAAAGTACATATAAATTTTATAAGTTTAGATGGCAAAAGAGCTTTTAAAAGAGCTTGCTGTTCAAAGTGGCGAGGTCGTGAATGCTGCACCTTTATAAGCGTAGATGGGCTAGATAAAATGGGGTACCGCGGCGCTGACGAGGCAGTTATTACACTTAGCCTGCGTCTAAAATGCACGATGATGAAGGTTAGCGACCCGATCATCTTTGCGCGTACGATGAGGCTATTTTAGATGTTTTTGAGCTATTTGGTGGGGGTTTAAAACTCACGGCGTTGAGGCAAAAATAGCTTAAACCCAGATATGTTTTCTAAAATTTTCAACTCTTAAAAGCAAGGGAATCAAATTTTCGCTCGATCCAGTGATGTGTCTGCAGGCAAAAGGCGAGTGTGCGCACTAAATGAGTGGCAACAGCTTTGACGTGCCAGCGTGACGTCATCGACGCCTCAGTGCTGCTCGTGTTAGAAAGCTCTGGCAAGGCAGATAGAAGTGATGGCGGGCCTAAATTTTCTCGCTTTGTACTGAGTCCCAGACTGGGATTTCCACCGCTGGGGTTGCCATGAGGCCTGCGTGGCGGACTTTAGAGCATGGCGCGCTTGATGTGAGCAAGATCGGCAGCGTAGCAAACGTGGGGCTAATGGCTAAAAGGCCGAGGGTACGACAGCCACGATAAGACCTTCATCAGCAAAAGAGGACGGAGAAAGTGTTTCTTTGTGCAAGCGGCGTGGGGCGTCTTCATTAGATGTTAAAAAGGCGACATCGGATGACGCAGGCTAAAGAAGACGCGAATCAGTAAATGGTTTGAGCTTGCTAAAAGAGGCGACTCAAAGATGAGCTTATATTTTGAGCTAGATAGCGGCCGCGCTCATGATGAAAAGGTGATAGCTCGGGTGCAGGCATTGAGATCAATTGCTAATGCTGGCGTGAGTCGAGAATTACAAACCACGAGCAAGCAACTATCGTGGAAGCAATAGAGCTGGCAAAGACGTCATAGCGTTACTGGCAGCGTTTTAGAGACTATCTAACCGATCTTTTCCCGATATTTGAGCTAGGTGGCAGCTCAAAAATGCTCTCAGTTGTGCCATTGCTTGCTGGTGGAGCGATGTTTGAGACTGGTGCTGGTGGGACGGCTCCGACGCTTGTAAAAGAGCTAAAGAGAAAATCACCTGCTGGGATAAGCTTAGGCGAGTGGCGCTTAGTGCTTCGCAGACATTTAGCGTTAGGCAAAAAAAAGAGGCAAAAGAGCTAAGTGACGCGCTAAATAGAGCCGTTGCTAGCTATCTTGATGAAAACAAAACGCCAAATGCCACTCTTGATACCAGAGAGTCGCACTTTTATCTGGCACTATTTTGGGCAAGAGATGGCAAAAAGTGGCAGATTTTTAAGCAAAAATCTTTGAAAAATTGGCAAGACGAGCTGAGAAAAACGAGGTGAAAATTCTAAAAGCAGATCAGAAAAATGACGGTGCAAGCGTGGGATTTGGCGGATACTACCTGCCAGATGAAGCAAGAGCAAATGAGGTCAGAGACAAGTGAGAATTTACAAATCAAATAATAGGATAAAGAGATGAAAATAAGTGTAGTTGGAGCTGGAAACGTCGGTGCAGGCATAGCTTATGCGCTTTGCATGAGAGAGCTTTGCGATGAGATCGCGCTTGTAGATATGTTGGCGACGATGGCGCGCGCAAAGGCGATCGACCTAGCGCAGTCGAAAGCTGTGTCTTTAACGCTAAAAACTAGCGTTTGTGGTGGCGATGATTTGTGCTTATTGAGGGGGCAGATGACATCGTCATAGTCACAGCTGGAAGCCCAAAGAAAGAGGTCAAACAGAGAAGATCTGCTGCTAAAAACGCTGTTGTCGTAAAACAAACTGCGCAAAAGATAGACTGAATTTCGCCAAAAACGCAGTGATAATAGTCGTCCAAATCCGCGCGATGTGCGATGGTCTGGACGGCTCCTCCCATTGGCAGTTTTAGTGAAAAGCTCAAGTGATCGGCATGGCTGGTGAGCTAGATAGCGCAAGGTGCAGATATAGAGCTAGCGCTTTTAAAAGATAAGGACGCCAGTAAGCTAAAGAGCGAAGATCGTCCGGGGCTCACAATGACGAGGGTGATCGTATCAGCCAGCAATATCAGTGAAAAATTAAATGAAAATGAGTAGCAATCCTTAGAGACAAGCACTGGCGGCGCAAAAGATCGTTAAACTGCCGCGCTGACTACGCGCCAGCGGCTGCGGCTGTGAAGAGGGTGTGCGAGATGATCGTTGGTAAGGCGATGAGATAATAAGCGCTAGCGTGCTAATAGATGATGAGCTAAGCTGGCGGCAGGCTAGTAAAGGCTCGGATGTGATGGCAAAAAGAAAGGTACAGAGCTAAGCATTAGACGAAGACGAGCAGGAAACAGCTAAACGAAAAAGTGAAGCTGAAATTAGATATCCGTGCAAAAGAAACTTGAGTAGGGAGATATATGATCGTAAAAGAAAATGTCCCAGTTTGGGTCGGTGAGCAGGTGTAAAAGGCCTGTGATGTCTGCGTGAGCTACTGCCCAGCAGGCGTGCTAGGTGAGGCTTGAGCCAAAAGGCGGTGTAGCAAGATGATGAGGGTCGTTCATTCAGAGTCGTGCATAGGGCTGCCGTGACTGTGACCACTGCCCTGATTTTGCCATTTATGTGGCTGATAAAAGGCTTCGTTGAAGCGTAACGCCTGAGGCAAAGAGCAGGCTGCGGCTGTGAGCAAATAATTTGCTAAGCTTGGAAGGCGCATAGAAGAGGTAGTATCGCTGGAAATGCCCTAGTAGCAGGGCTGCGGTCGAGGTATGGCTGTAACTTCTTTGGCGGATGTCCTATCACTCCAAGCGGCAGATAGCCCACGACTAAGCGTGCTTTTGCAAAAACGGCGGCACGTTTTATACAAATGGAAGATGAGATGGCTGGGATTTCAGTAGCTCTTGGCGCAGAGTGCGAGTGGCGCTAAAGCGATGACTGCAGTTCTGGTCGATTTCCCTAAAGGCTGAGTAAATGGGCCTTGGCTTTTATCGCTGAGAATACCGCTTGTCATAGTAAACGTCATGCGCGGCGGCCCATCAGCTGGCCTACCAACCCGCGTCGCTCGGGGCGATATCTTGCGGGCTAAAAAGCCCAACTCACAGCGATGTAAAATATGATCGTCCTTTGGCCCCAAGTAGCCTAGAGGTGCTATACGCAGACGGTGCGTGCCTTTAATCTCGCAGCTAGGTTTATGACGCCGGTTATGCTGTACTTGACGAGACGATAGGTCACATGCAAGCTAGGGTGCGCCTGCCTGAGAATTGGCGAGCTTAGAGGTACAAAGAAGAAGAGTTTGGCGGCGAGCCAAAGAGTATAAGCCATACGAGGCCGCGCGCGACGAGCCAGCCACGCTAAATCCTAAAAGGCTATCACTACCACAACTGGGCTTCATCACGGTGCTACTGGCTTTCCAACTGAAGATGGCAAGATCGATTTGAATACTCGATGAATAGGCTATTTAATAAAGATAAACTATACACTGACGGTGCGAAATTTGAGAGTTTGCATGTGATGCCAGCCCGTCATCATCGCCTTTTGGCGGCGTGGCGCTTTCAGCCAAGCAAGCGATCTTAAATTACGTGAAAAAGGGCTAAAAGTAGGGCTATTTAAGCCGCTTACACTTTTCCAGCTCCAGCTAAAAAACTAAAAGAGATATCAGATAAATTAATAGAGTACGGTCTGCGAGCTAGAGGTGAGGTCAATATAGCGGCGAAAATCAAAGATCATCTAGAGATGACTTTGCAAAAACTGCTAAACAAACGGCAGACCGATAATGCCCAAAGCGAGATCGAGGCGAATAGGGGAAAGTGGCACAATTACGATAAATATTTACGAACAGATAAAATGCCCTACTCTTTTGGTGCTGGGGCTGCGGCGACGGCGTCATACTAAAGGCTCTCATCCGTGCTATCGACACCATGGGCTGGGACATGAACGACGTTTGCGTGGTCTCAGGCATAGGCTGCTCTGGCCGCTGGCGACTATCTTGACTACAACACCATCCACAGCTCACGGCAGAGGCCGTAGCATACGCGACTGGCGTAAAGATGGCAAACGAGACAAGCATGTCATCGTGGTAACGGCGATGGCGACGGACTGGCTATCGGGCACACGATACGACAGCGGATGCCGCCGAAATATCGGGCTAAATCATATCTTAATCGGCAACTGCATCTATGCGCTAACCAACTCGCAAACCAGCCCAACCCGCCAAAGGGCATGTGGACGGTCACAGCGCAGATACTGGCAACATCGATCTAGCTTTGACACCTGTAAAGCTCGCAACGCCGCAGGCGCTAGCTTTGTCGCACGTGGTAGCGTCATCCGAGCCAGAAAGCACAAAGCTCTTTGTAGAGGGCTTTAGCCACGATGGATACAGCTTTTTGATGTATTTTTCAAACTGCCATATAATTGAGCCGCAAGAACAAAATGGGTGAGGCGGTGGCATTAGAGTGGATAAAAGGGCCGCACGACTAACAGGTCCGAAGTGACATGCTAAGTGACGAAGAGAAAGAGGGCATTTTCCCCTTGGCGTGCTGCAAAAGATGAAGAAAAAGATCGAATACACGAAAGGCTTACGACAAGGTGAAAGGCTGCTGCCATGAGCAATGAGCGATCGATTTCGAGGCGGCTGTGAAGTCTAGAGTTCAAGATTTGTCGGCGTTGGCGGACAGGGCGTCATACTAGCAGGCGAGATCCTCTCAGCTGCCAAGATAAAGCAGGCGGATACGGTGTGAAGGCATCTACCTACACATCTCAGGTGCGTGGCGGCCCAACTGAAGGTCGATATCATACTTGATGACGAAAAGGTACATATCCTTACTGCAAACGAGGGCGAGATAGACTTTCATGCTTGCAACTGCGCAGATAGCTACGATGCCTTTTAAAAAGTGGCGTGAAAAGGGCGGTGCGATCGTTGTCGAGCCAGAATTGGTAAAAAGTAAGCGATGAGGACAGCGCTGGAAAAATTGTAAAATTCTATCATCTCTGTCGCAAAAGACGGGGTCGGAAAACGTCATCACTCAAAGCGTCGTGGCCCTTGGCGTGGCTGTGGCGATGAGTGGGTGCATGGATGAAAATGGTGCGTGAAGGATGCTGGCAAGCGTGCCAGCTAAGGTCAAAGGAGCAAATGCAAAGCTTACGAGCTGGGCCTAAAATACGCAAAAAGAGCTTTTAAAAATAAATGGGCTAGCTAGTATTTAGCCAAAACCTCCCAAAATGGATCAGATAAAACTAGAAAAATTTCCGCAAAAGAATGTAGCTTTGAGATGCCTATCATTAGGAGCTTGTCCTTGATGAGTGCTTAAGATAAAGAAAGTTTGCTTCATAAATTGGCCTAGATGATATAGATGGGTTTTTAAGATAGATAAAACTTTAATAAAGCTGATGAGCTTTAATGCGGACAGAAGACAGTCTGATCTCAAGACCGCTTTTAGCGAGCTTAGCACTGCTAAATGAAATAAATTGTATCATAAGTACAATAAACGTGAGAGCATTGATATGCGCTTTGATAGATCTCTTTCTCGATTTTTAGCGATATCTGGTATCCATCCTGATGATATTGAGATATTTGATATCAGGTGAGCTTTATTGTCTCAGTCGAGACACTATGGGCTATCTATCATTTTACTCTCTAGCTATCAAAAAGATTACAAATTATATGATTTTTGATAATCATACGATTTTTATCCATTTAAATTTATTAGTTTTAATTATTTATTTTAGATTTAAGTAATATCCTCAAAGATACGTAAAAATTGGCTATTTTATAACATCTTATCTATTTTTCATTAATATATATTGCGAGATAATATTATTTTATCTTTATCAAAATAATAAATTATAAGTAGTTGCTACAAATACGATAAAAATGGTCTTTTGCTCAAATGATTTTAGCTATCAAATCTCACTATATAACCTAAAAATAAATCTATGTTTTCTTTTTAAGTAGAATTTTATGTAAGGTTACATTATTAATAATTAATCTAGTTTGTAAAAAATATTAAGAAATGAAACTGGCGGTGCGTCTTAACGCTAATAAACTTATTAAAAATAGGAAGTTATCAATGGTGCATTACCAGAAGAATTTCTACAAAGCTGCCTGTATCAGCGTAGGTGCGCTAGCTACAACAACTGGTGCGACCAATGTTTTGCTGGCGAGTTGCCAAAGGGCAATAAAATGGCTTGCCATCTGTTGATGTGCTGATAATCGGCTCTGGCGGGCGCGGACTTCGTGCAGCAACAGCCGTTCACAAACAAAACCGCGTGCGTCGTCGTTGCCCACAAAGATGATGCCATCACGTAACGCGACTTGTATGGCGGGGCGGTATAAACGGCGTTACTGACTTTAGCAATGGCGACAGCTTCAAGCTTCACGCGTATGACACCGTAAAAAGGTGCAGCCTATCTTGCTGATCAAGATACGGTTGTGAGCTACGCGAGGCAGCAGGCACCAGTTATCCACGAGCTGAACTACTAACGGCATGCTTTTTCTCGTAAAAGATAATGGCGACGTGGCATTTCGTTTCATGGGTGGCGCTAGCAAAAACGCTGTAACTACGCAGCCGATCGACTGGCCACGTTTTGATGCACGCCTGTCTTGATGACGCTATCACAGCTGGGGTTAAATTCTAATGGACCATGAGGTTGCTTGAGATTGGTCTTGAAGATGGTAAAGTAGGGCGTCGTGCTTCGCAACATCAAGATGGTCAAAATTGTCAGTTCTTTTGCAAATCTCTGGTCATCGCAACTGGCGGATACACTGGAGTACTCTATAACCGCACTTCAGTTCCATTTATAGCAACAGGCGATGTTATCACTGCTACGCTTAAAGTAGGTCTTGGTTTTGAAGACCTGGGATACTTCAGTTTCACCAACTGGCGTTCGAAAACGGCGGCACACTTATCACAGGGCAGCTCGTGGTGAGGGTGGTTAGCTTGATTAAACAACAAAGGGCGAGCGCTGTGAAAAACTCACGATGGAACTAGCTCCTCGTGACGTCGTCGCTCGTGCTATCGAGACGAAATCGCGAGGTAGAGGCTTTGGCGAGGGGTATGAGCGCTTATGTACTTTGTGATGTTCGCCATGGCAAAGATACTATCATGAAAAAGCTTCCAGAGTCGCCACACAGCGATGCTCTTTCAAGACATCGACCTAGTCGAGCAACCAGGTGCCTATCCGCCCAACAGCTCACTACTCAATGGGTGGCATAGAGGGTAGCTAAATTGATGATATGAGCACAAAATCACAGGGATTACGTAGGTGGCGAGGCCTCATGCGTATCTATCACGGTGCAAACCGTCTTGGTGGAAACAGCCTAACTGACGCAGTTGTAACTGGCGATCTAGCTGGCAAAGATTGCTGGTGCTTATGCTCAAAATGCAAAAGTACGCAGTGGAAAAAACTTCTGAGCTAGCTAAAAATGTGGCAAGATAAATTAAATCTATCGCAACAGGCGAGGGGTGGGTGTAAACTTGATATGTACGCACTTCGTGAAGAGCTTGGTGAAAATAACTGGGATCTAATGGGTATCTTTTAGAACTGGCGTAAAACTAGATCAGCTCTCTAAAAATCTAGAAGCCATCCAAGCAAAATGACACCATCAAAGGTGCCAAATCAAAAGTCAGTCATACACAGCATTTACTGACTATGTCGAGCCAGCAACCTTATGCTTCTTTCTCGTGCAGCATGTCTTGCGGCGCAAAATCGTCTTGAGCCGTGGCGCTCACACAAGAAGGACTATCCAAAAGAGATGATGTAGATTTCTGCAAAAACACAGCATAGTCACACTAAAAGACGGCAAGTTGGAGCTTGGCTACAAAGATGTTGTGACGAGGCATATTTTCACTTGACGGCAGAAGCCAGGTAAAGGAGCTAGGATGAAAATTATTATCGACCGTTTTGACGGAACTATATATAAATCAACTTATGAGCTAACAAACATAGAAAGAGGATCGCAGGTAAACGCTCTTAACGGTGCTGATATCAAACAAAAGGATGCGACATTGATTTCACAGCATCTTGTCGCTCAGCGATATGCGGTGCGTGCTGCTGTTAGGTAAATGGTCACTCATATCTAGCTTACGACACAAAAGATGAACGAGCTTTTGGCTGGTATAGCGCAGCCAGCATACTATTCAAAGATTTACCCACCTTGGAAAATTTCAGGTTATCTCAGACCTTATGGTGGATTGGGGCCAAGTATCAGCTACGCAAGATCGAACATGACACTGCAGCCAAGGTAGCGCTGCAAAGGTTGTAAGCAAAGCCAAAAGTGACGACAAAGTCAGCACTTGAATGGGACTGCATACTTTGCGGTGCATGCGCTAGCAGGTGCTAATAAACTTGAAGCAGACGCGGTGACTATATGCAACCATTTGTCTTTGTGCATGCTATGGAGCTGCCCTGACTCAGCAGCCAGATCTATGCCACATCAAAACCAGCTATCGATAATGGTCTTTGGATGTGAAAGTGCCAAGATGTGCTGACCGCTGTCCAAAAAGGCATAAAAGTGCATGCAGCGACATAACGATCTTCGTATCATGGCTATACAAAAAGGCTTTAATGAGGGCATGGGACGAGATCACGCTGGGGCATTCTTAACGCTGATCTGGTTGATGGCTCAGGGCAGACAATCGAGATGAACTTGCACTTCGTTCGAAGGCGTTATCAAAATATGGGCAAAAATGGATGCCATAACGCGTTAATGCTCGGGGCAAGATGAGATCCGCTGCATGTGGTGAAGAGAGATATTGAGAGGACATGATGATCTAGTAAAAATGATGAAATGCGGCTCGCAAAGCTGCTAGTAAGAGAATAATTATGCAAAATCGTTCAGCTTTTTCCCGGATGCGTGCTCCTCAAGCAGCTAAAGAGGCTAAGATGTCGCTTGAAGCCATCGCTCCAGTACGTGGCTGGGCTTCACGAGATAAGGGCTGGAGCTGCGCGTGGTGCTCAACAAGCACAAGACGTCGATCCTATCGCTGCGCTTGTGGCAAACGTCTAGAAACATAGCGCCTTGCAGAGCAGATGAATATGCCGATACGCGACATGTTCAGCCTGTATGCTAACTCTAACAAGAGCTAAAAAGCACGCTTGATAAGGGCGCAAAAGATCGTATCAGTCACATTTTAGCTGAAGGCAATATGAAATATAACGGCTCAACCGAGATCACAAGCCTTCTTTGGGAGCTTATCAAAATGTCGATACCGCTAGAGCAAGGTTGTATACCATAGCGGCCTAAAAGTAGCGCTATTTTACGGCTGCCACAGCCTAAGACCTGCAAAAAGGTCACACAATAGAAAGTTCAGTCAATCCTAAAAGCTTTGAAACTCGTCGTAAAAGCGCGCGGGTGCCACTATCGTGCCATTTGAGAAAGAGACTTGACTGCTGCGGCTTCCACGCACAGCTATCCAGCTGGAAAATCAGTAAGATGGCAAGCCAGATCGCGTAAATAACGCTGATCAAAATGCGGGCGAACGTGATGTACGCCTCCGTGCCGCTTGCCGAAATGCAACTTGCGTCTATCAGAGAGATATCAAAGATGAGAACCGCTCAGATTGAAAACCTATCATCCACCTCTCTCGGCTTTGTAGGTCTCGCGCGTCTATCTGTTGAAGATCTGGGTCTTGATCTAAACATCATCGACGCTAGCAGATAGCGTAAATTTACATTGTGTGACTGGCTCACTGCTCTGCTAACTACAAAATCCGATCCCCTTATTTTTAGAATTTCTACTATAGTCATCTATTTAAATACCAAGGATATAGCCTATACCAGTCCCAGCAATAGTGTTGCTGCAACGAGTCAACAAACTTCAAGATGATCCACTGGCATATGCAAGAAAGGTGGTCTAAAGTGAGTTTACAACTGCACGAAAAACACTTATCGCTGTCGCACCACAAAATTGACAAAACTCTTGAGTACAAATTGCTGCACTTATAAGGGTTGTTGACTTTTGACTGAGCCACTTAGATTTGGACTACTATCAAGTTAAAGCCCAAAATAATTTAAATGCATGTGATACTTTAGCCATGCATATGGCTATAAGGTGATTAGCATGGAGAAATTTAGGGAAGCGTGCCCTTGAGATAAAGAGATGCAATAATGTGACCTCACTAGGAGGTAAAATTGCCTACATTACTACAAATAAAGGTCAAATCGCACAAAAATATCATTTCCTTTACACTGGCTCAAGCCCATATTACTGCAAGCAACTATCTTAAATGCACAATTAGTAAGAAATTTATCCAGATTGGGTTTGTCGTTTTACATTGATGAAAGTGTCTCAGAAACGATGGTTAGGTTAAAGAGCAGGGGTGGCGAGATAGTTGTGGCTGATGAAGAGATGAAAAATTGCCAGCTTATTGTGGAGATTTTTAGCAGCAGATGATAAAAACCTAATTGTAGTCTTTCGTGATGCTGATAGCGTGATATCTGAGCGTGAAGCATGAGTGTGTGAATGCAGGTGGTAACAAAGCGATAAATTGTTCACATAATTCGTGACGGCTCATCTCATACCGAACTTATCTTGCTGGTACATGGGGTATGAAAGCTGGTTTGCCTTAATGAAAGTTGTGTCAATGATTATTTTAAATATGCAAAATAGATGGCAGATATGATGATCAATTTTTCTTAGAGCAAAGCACCTTATGCAAGACAAAAGTGTGCTAATGAATGATAAAGATTACGGTTTTTATGGATGCTAAAGATAGCGCCACATCTGATTGTGCCGGCGGCCTTTACATATAGGATGCTGTGTTGGCAAAGCGTGTAAATGGCAGTTAGGTGGTGAATGACTCCAAATTAGATAAAAATTAAATATGGTTGATAGCGGTGACGGGACGTTTTTGTTTGCGAGTATGAAGCCGTTTGTAAAGAACGCTAGATAAAGGTACTCTTTACCAAAACGCTAGCGTATGGCTTTTCAAGTAACCGTCAGCATTAATATTGATGTGTTTTAGTATAAGTATTTGGTTTTAAAATGCCCGTGTTTTGAGCTTCATTATATAACTTTTATCATCACTTTTTGTTAGAAGTTCTGAAAAATTGAGCTGGATTTTTCTGAGGCTCATGCCCTCATTTAGCCTTGCCATATCAAGAAGCAAAGGCGCTATGTCATAAATCATCGCCTCATTTTTCTCAAGTTTTGCAAAGAAATACTCATGATCAGCATTTATCTCCAAGATCGACTTAACTTTTGGAGCATTTGCGCCTTGTCCCATCTGTTTTAGCATCTCTTGCATAGCGTAGTCAGGGTCGTTTTTATCATATATTAGCACCGCAGCCGAGCTTGAGAGCCTTGAGCTAAGCCTAACGTCCTTGACCTCGTCTTTTTAAGATCTCTTTCATCTTTAACAAGCGTGTTTGCAACCTTGCTCTCATCGACCTTCTCATCGTTTTTGATCTCGTCGTTTATATCAGCATGCGAGACTGATTTTAGAGGTGTTTTTGTCAATTCATTGACCATTGGCATGACGATCGTGTCGATCTCTTCATCCATTATTAACACTTCGATGTCGTTTTTCTTAAAGCTCTCAAGAAGCGGTGAATTTCTTTAGCATATTTTCGTTGTTGCCGCTGATGTAGTAGATCGACTTTTGATCCTCTTTCATCGCCTCTTTGTACTCTTTTTAGGCTGATAAGTCCCGTCTCTTTTTGAACTTTTAAATAGGCAAAGATCTAAAAGTTTGCTCTTTTTCAGCGTTAAAATCCGTAAAGTCCCTCTTTTAAAACCTTGCCAAATAGTTTGTGAAATTACTATGTATTTTATCGCGGTCGTTATCTTTTACTTTTTGCAAGTTCGCTTAAATTTCTCTTTCACACTTTGCTCTTTAACGGTTCGCATGATCGCATTTTCTTGTACATTCGCGGCTAACGTTTAGCGGCAGGTCCTCAACGTCGATCACACCTTTGATAAATCTAAGATACGGTGGCAAAAGCTCTTTTTGCATCGTCAGTTATAAAAACCCTCTTTCACATAGAGCTTCACGCCACTTTGATAATCAACCCTAAAGAGATCAAACGGCTCAGTGCTTGGCACATAAAATAGTGTCGAGTACTCGATCTTACCTCAGCCTTTTGTGTGGATATAAAGAGCGGATCGCTGCTATCGTGTGAAATGCTTTATAAAAGTCGTTGTAGTCTTGCTCTTTTAAGCTGGCTTTATTTAGTCTCCAAAGCGCATTTGCCTTGTTTATCTGCTCGTTTTTGGTCTCATAAGTGCCCTCTTTTTCGCCTTCTTTTGGTGCGACATAGCTCTCTTTATCCATAAATATAGGATAAGGGATGTGGTTTTGAGTATTTTTGACTATCTCTTCGATACGCCAAGAGGTACCGATTCATCGTCATTTAAATGAAGGATTATATCCGTACCAAAGCCATCTTTTTAGCATCTTCGATCTCGTAGCTTTTTGCATCAGATGTCCATTTATAGGCCTTCTCGCTTAGTGCTCGTTTGCTTATAACTCGATCTTGTTTGCCACCATAAATGCTGAGTAAAAGCCCACGCCAAACTGGCCGATAAGTGAGCTATCTTCTTTGGCATCGCCACTTAAGCTTTGCATAAAGCCCTTTTGTGCCGCTTCTTGCAATGGTGCTCTACATTTGCGATGAGCTCGTCTTTATCCATGCCGATACCGTTGTCGCTGATGGTTAAAGTCTTAGCTTTTTTTCATCTACTTTGATATCGATCCTGGAGTGTAGCAAGCTTTTATACTTTTCATCAGTCAAACATAGGTAGTTTAGCTTGTCAAGTGCGTCGTTTGAGTTTGATATGAGCTCTCTAAAAATATCTCTTTGTTTGAGTAAAGAGTGGATCATCAAGTTTAAAAGGTCATTGACCTCGGTCTGAAATCAAATTTATCTGCCATTTTTCTTTTCCTTGTTTTCGATTACTGGCAGATTATAGCATAAAGTGATAAAAATATACTTAACCTTGATAGTAATACTATCAAGTTTTTATAAATTTTATAAAATATTCTAAAAGAGTTATATTTTATAAATAAAAATAATAATACATATTTAAAAATTATTATTAATTATAGCTATTTGTATAGCTTTCATTTAAAATAGTAGTATAATCAAGCCATAAATCCATAGGGAGGAATCAAATGAATTACGAAGTATTTTTGGTAAAAAGTTTCAGCAACGATTGCTGTAGTCTTGGCGGTTCTGTATGGCTTGTTTTGTTTTCTACACGTCACATGTCTTAGAGCGTGAGATCAAGGATGGAGTGGTAACTACTGTTAAACAAAAATGTCGCTCTTTGCAATGAACACAGTTGAACTATTTAATGATGACAATGTAATAAAACAGCGTTTATAGCGTCTTTAAAAAGAGCTAGGTAATATAAGATCCAATGACCAAACCATAGAAAGACAGAAATGACAATGCGCAGAGCTGTCTCAGAAAAACTGGGTATATTTAAATAATGACTCGAGATATCTGATAAGATCAAAAGCTAACAAATGGCGGAGTACCAACCGTTTTTGCAAAATCTGGCAATGACTTTGTTAAAAGTTTCATACTTCACTTTTGACTAGATGATGGCAGTAGAGCGCTTGGAGCATTAAATAAAAACGATATATCCAAAAGAGTGATGAATAAAGAGAGGTATATAGGAGCTATCAATATATTTGGTAGAAATTATATGTGTAGTTTATGAACCAGTCATTCAAAGGTAATGACGAGTTGTAGGAGTTTTATTTATAGGTTACGACTTCACAAACGGTCTAGAGGACCTTAAAAAGACATTTGCTTCTATGAAGCTAGGTGAGCATGGATACTTCTCTATCTTTAATACAAAGACTAATAATTGATATCCACCCAAATCAAGCTGGTAAAGAGCTAAGTGGTGAGCTAAAAGCTACTATGGATAATATCACAAAAGAGAGAGAAGGTGCTAGAAAACTTGTTGTAGCTGATGGAGTTGAAGAATAGCGGCATTTAAAACCATTTTGACAAACTAGACTGGATTTTACTTGGTTCAGCTATTACAGATGATTTTTTAACACCTCTAAAAGTAGTTAGCAAAAACTTCATCATTGCAAGCATTATAGTTACATTGCTTCTTATAATAGTATCTATATTACTACTTAAAAAGATGGTTGCAAATCCTATTGATAGATTAAGAACAGAAATTTAAATGCTATAACATCTGACTTTACGCTTAAAAATCCCAATCTACGGCAAAGATGAGATTGCTAAGATAAGCAATGATATAAATGATTTTATAGAGAGGATAAGAGTACTTATAAGCGACACTAAAAATCTTTCAAATGAAAAACAGCTCAGTTAGCAAACGAGCTAGCTCTACATCTCTTCAAACAGGTAAGCGTGTAGAAGAGTCAACTCAAATAGTAGAAGAGACAAATCAAAGATGCAAAGTAATGCAAGAGAATATGAAAGAGTCACTAGCAGTTGCTCAAGCTGGTAAAGATGACCTTCAAAAGGCAAGCACTCATATAAAAACAGCTACTGAAGCTATTAAACTCTATCGTCTCAGATCGTTGATTCTGCTAATGTTGAAAATCAAATGGCTGGCAAGATCGAGCAACTTAGCCGTGATGCTGAGCAGGTAAAATCAGTCCTTGTGGTTATCAACGACATCGCAGATCGAGACAAATTTACTTGCATAACGCAGCAATAGAAGCAGCGAGAGCGAGGCGAGCATGGACGTGGCTTTGCAGTCGTTGCTGATGAAGTTAGACAGCTAGCTGAGAGAACTCAAAAATCTCTAACAGAGATAAATGCAACTATCAACGTTATCGTTCAAGCGATAAATGATAGCAGCGAGCAAAATGGTATCAACTCTAAAGCAAATTCAAGAGCTAACCCATGTGCGAAGTGACGTTGAAAAAGACTATAAATAATATGAGCGAAACGATGAATAACGCCATAGCGATGTCTGATAAGACTATGCAAGACTACATCGCAACTGGCAAGAATGTAAATGAGATCATGGATGGCATCTCAGAGATCAATCACATTTCATCTGAAAAATGCTAGAAGCGTCGAAGAGATAGCTTCTGCTGCTGAGCATCTAAATAAGATGACAGATGCGCTAAATACTAAACTTAGCGTCTTTAGAACTTAAGTTTTACCTCTTAAAATTTAATGTTTTTAGGTCTAGTGAGAGCTGGACCTTTTAAACGTTATAGACAAAAATTCTCATATATAAAACAAAATGTATAAATAATAATAGTAGTAGGGCTTTGTAAATTTACAAAGCAATTTATTTTCTATTTTTCGTCTAGGACTTTTGCATGCTCTCTAGTCGCCTCTAGCCAGTTTTGTTTTGAGGTATCGACTAGATCAAGGCAAAAAGAGCTTGATGTCAGCTTTTTTAAAAGCTAAATTCTTCACCTTTCATCGCATCGCTTCCGACGATTACGATAGGCTGAACCTTCATTTAGCTTTTTCAACTAGCAGCTTTGCGCCACCTTTTAAATGGCAAGAGCTCTTTAGTTTGAGACCTTGTGCCCTCTGGAAATATCGCTAAAACACGGCCATTTTCTACTCTGTCTTTTGCTTCGCTTAAAAGCTTTATTAGCGAGTGCTTGTTTTCTCGCTCGACTGCTATCATCTTTGGAAGGCTTAAAATTGTACCGATGATCGGGATCTTGCCTATCTGCGCCTTTGCGATCCAGCAGATATTTTTAGGATGGATCTCTTCAAGCACGATGATGTCAAGCATAGCTTTGGTGATTTATCAGCAAGATATTTGCTTCGTCGCTTCAATTTACCGATGACTTCTAGCTTATATCCGCCAAAAATCTCTGCGATCTGCCCCTAGAATTTCTCTTTATGGCTCTATTTTTAGAGTTAAAGAGCCACATAAAAAAATACGACAATAACGACGCTTATCACAAATTCAATAGAAAAGAAAAAAGCTCTAATTTTTGACAAGATCACCCTTTCTTACCCAGCCGATTTTGCCATCTGCGAATAAAATTTTTGAGTAGTCATCTTTTGTGTCTAAAATTTCAACATTTTCGTTTTTACGAGATGTATAAAAACGGTTGAATTTCTAGTTGGCAAGATAGTGACGCTCACATCTGGCTTTAAGCACTGCTTTGCCAAAAGGATTGTAAGTGTAAATCCCAAGTGCGATAAAAACAGCTGCCACAAAGAAGTAGCTGAGCTTTCTTCGCCATATCGCTAGCAAGATAAAGATAGCGACCAAAGAGTAGATCGTGATATCTTTGTAAGTGCTAAATTCGCTTTGCTTTTGGTTTAGACCGATTTGCGTGCTAACCCTCGTCCTCTTCGACGCTCACCGGCAGCGAAAAGCTCTCAATTAGCTTTTTGGGTTGTAGTAGTTAAAGTCAAGTGTCTTTTTGTTTGGCTTAAACACTGCAAAAATAATATGCACTTTGCGAGTTAAAATCACCGTTTATCGTATCTACGCCTTGCTTTTAGGATCGTTTTGTTTTCGATATTAAAGGCGCTTAGATCGACATTGTTGCCGTAAATTTCCACGACCATGATGTTGTTTATATCATCAATTTGAGTCGTTTTAAATTTCTTTACCTCAAGGTTGTCAGCGACGATGTGGTTGTAGTTCTCGTCACTTCTAAGCTCTTTTTAGCTTTGGTAAAAAGATATTTATGTTTGAGTTTTGATAGTTCTCGCCATTTCTTTTTAGATCCAAGCTAACTCGTAAAAGTCTTTGCATCAATGCTTGTTGCTTCAAGGTAGAAAGTGCCGATGTATTTGTTTTTCTTCACCTTTTACCCATTGAAAAATTCTTCTTATTTAGCCATTTTGATATTTGTCTCATCAAGCTGTGTCTCAAACTCAAACTCAAGGTCGCTTTGCGTATCAGCTACGATCTCAACGCTAAAAACTTTCTCCTACGACGACATTTTTAGGGATATTTGTCGCTTTTTAAAAAGGAGGTCTTTTATTTTTTTATCTTGTCATAGACTTGATTATCAGGGACACTGATATCTGGTTCATTTGTCGGCACGATATTTCGCATCTGCTCTGGAGTGATACGCTCTGGCTGTGGGGCGATAGAGCGTGGAGACGAGCTTTCTTGATATATCTTCTTCGCTTGGAGTCTTTGTTTGAGGCTTTGAACTTGGGCTATTTACAAAGTTTATCCTCTCTTGCCTCATCCATCATGTCAAAAACGCTGACTTCATCAGTGTTTGCAGCAAAATCAAATGGCGAGTAGGGCGATAAAAAGTGTTCGTTTTACCAAACTAGCCCTTTTAACATCTTCATGCCATCATCTGTGCCTAAAGTACTTTTCTCGTAAGCGCGCTCTGGGTGAGGCATAAGACCAAAGATCCTCTTGCTCTCATCGCAAATCCCAGCTATGCTATCAACTGAGCCGTTTGGATTTATCTCATTGCCGTGGCTGTCGCAGTATTTTTAGCAGGACTTGCTCGTTATCATATAGGCTTTTTAGCGTATCTTCGTCGGTGTAGTAGTTGCCCCTCGCCGTGAGCGATAGGGATATTTACCACTTCATTTTTTAGCTAAATTTGCTAGGAATTTATTGTTATTTGAGATCACTTTTAGATGGTGGTATTTTGAGACAAGGGTAAATTTACTCATTTCTTCCTCATCGCACCTTTTAAAAAGTCCAAGCTCAAGAAGCATCTGAAAGCCATTGCAAATTCCCCAATATGTAGCCACCTTTTTTTCGCATGCTCTTTTACAGCCTGCATAGCTGGGCTAAATTTAGCTATCGCAGCCGTTCTTAGATAGTCGCCATAGCTAAAACCACCGTGCAAAACGACTAGATCAGCATCGATCTTATCTTCTTTGTGCCAGATGATCTGTGTTTGGCATCCAAGTAGCTTTAAAAGGCGTGAGCTGTGTCTTCTTCGCAGTTTGTGCCGGAAAAGTATGATGGCTACTTTCATAGCACGATCTCGTAGTCTTCGATGACGGTGTTTGCTAGAAGCTCTTCACACATCACTTTTAGCTGCTCTTTTGCTTTGCTTTTTATCGTCTCGTCGATATCTAAAAACGATTTGTTTGCCTATCCTGACATTTGAAACACCGCTAAATCCCAAGTGAATTTAGCGCGTGCTCCACTGCTCTTACCAGCAGGGTCAAGGACCCCACTTCTTAATGCTATATTTACGACAGCTTTCATCTTTGTCCTTAAGAAAGAATTCTTCTAAAACTTCTTCGTAAGCTACTTTTACGCTACCAAGGTCTTGTCTAAATCTATCTTTGTCAAGTTTTTCGTTTGTTGTCGCATCCCAAAATCTGCAGCTATCGGGGCTTATCTCGTCAGCTAAGATGATGTTGCCATCTTTGTCGATACCAAATTCGACTTTTGAAATCAACTAGTTTTTAAATTTCTCTGCAAAGAATTTAAATAATATAGAGTTGATCTCTCTTGCTGTATGTCTTAGTGTTTGAAGGTCTTTTTCGCTCTTTACTAGACCCATGATGATGCAGTGCTCGTCAGTAACTAGTGGATCGTGTAAATCGTCATTTTTGTAGTAGAACTCAACAAGTGTAAAAGGTAGAACTGTGCCTTCTTTTATGCCAAGTCTCTTTTGCTAAGTGAGCCAGTTGCGATATTTCTCACAACAACTTCAAGAGGTATGATCTCGCATTTTTTGACCACTTGCTCAGTGTCGCTGATGGTCTCAACTAGGTCAGTCACGATACCTTTGCTCTCTAGCAGTTTAAAAAGCTGAGTAGAGATTTTTGTTATTTAGTGCTCCTTTGCCAGCTTCGTTGCCTCTTTTTGAGCATCAAAATGCTGTTAGATCGTCTTTTAAATTCAGCCACAAGTAGATTTGGATCGTCTGTGGCGTACATTTTTCTTGCCTTTTTCCCTCGTAGATAAGCTCTCTTTTTGCATGTTGTTCTCCTTTAGATTATTGTTGTTTTATCTTTTAGTACTTGATCGTATCAATCGCTGTTTTTTTAACTGAATATCTTCATCGACTTTTTCTGTGTGATTATATTTTTATCATCTTTTGCTTCAGTTTTATTGCCCTCGCTTGTTGGATTTATCTTGTTTAGCTCGCTTTTTAGGGTGTGCTTTTAGTTCGCTCTCTTTGATGCTAAATGCGCTATCATCGCTTTGTGGCACTTTGCCGGGATGCACGACTACATCTGGTGTTACGCCAACAGCTTGGATAGTTCTGCCACTTGGCAAGTAGTATCTTGCGATGGTTAGTCTTAGCGCTTCTGTATCGTCTATTGGCAGGATCACCTGAACGCTGCCTTTACCAAATGTATTTTCGCCGATTATCACCGCACGCTTATGATCTTGTAATGAACCGCTTACGATCTCGCTAGCGCTTGCACTTCCGCCATTTACAAGGACAACTAGTGGGAGTTTTGATAAGGTTTTGCTAGCGCTTGCTTTTATACTCTACATTTTCAGATGCATCACGACCCTTTTTGAGAGACGATGATGCCGTTATCTACGAAAAAGATCCACTAGATCGACAGCTTGATTTAAAAGACCGCCGAGGTTGTTTCTAAGATCAAGTATGATGCCATTTGCTTTTTGGATGCTCTTTGATCGCATCTTTTACCTTTGTAACGACGTTTTTGTCGAAATGTGCACACGTATATAAAGGATGTTTTCATTTTCTATCATTTTTGCATAGACAGACTCAACCTTTATAAGATCTCTTATGATCTTTTACGTCAAATGGCTTTTTGCTCGCCTTTTCTTAAGATCGTAATTGTTATCGGAGTTTTTGGCTTGCCGCGCATCTTATTCACAGCTTCATCTATCGTTGTGCCGATAGTTGAGTTGCCATCGATCCTTAAAATGATATCGCCTGCCTTTTATGCCTGCTTTATCAGCTGGAGTGTCCTCGATAGGCGAGATAACGGTTAGTGCGCTATCTTTCATACCAACTGTTATGCCAAGTCCGCCAGATCGCCGCTTGTTTGCACCTGCATATCTTTATATGCTTTTTTCATTTTAAAAAGCTTGAGTGAGCGTCCAAATTTGCATCAAACCAGCGATGGCTTTGTCGATTATCTCTTTAAATTTAATGTCATCAACGTAGTATTTTTCAACGGTTGAGATGGTTTTTGTAAGTTTTGAAAGTGCTTCAAGTTTCGCACTCGCCTCATCTTCAGTTTTTAGCAAAAAGTGCATTTACTGCTACGCTTGAGATGAGTAGGGGCGCCTGTTATTTTTAGCGCAAAAGATCTAGTAAATTATTCAAAATATCTCCTATATTTTTTTGGCTCAATTTATTAACATTTGGCTAAAAAGCATAAATTAGTATATATTTTTAGCTTTTTGTCTATTTTTAACACAAATTTATAACAGCAAATTTTAGCAATTAAATAAAAAGAGTGACAAATGTTATAAAAAAATACTTGACAATATAAGACTAAAGTTATATAATGCCACCATTATAAAATAACTTAAGGAGCTTTTAATGGCTGACATAACAGAAAAATTTAACAGCGCAGATGCAAGAGACACTTGAAAAAGGCGTTAGCTTAGCGATCTTTTCTAAAATCCACAAGTTGTGCCACTTCACGTCTTTTTGGGCTTTGCTCGCTGATAGTAATTCTATTTTTAAATCAAGTATTTAATAAGATGAACATAAGCAAAGACGCAGTCGAGCTTGAGATAAAAAGCAAGATCTCGTCACTCCCAAGCAGCTCAAACGTCACAAAAGATAACGTTTCAGTTTCAAGAGGCTTATAAATTCGCTTGAAAATGCAAAAGCTTTTAATGAGTAGCATGGGCGATAGCTACATAGCTGTTGATACATGGATCATCTCGGCTCTTGAGCTTAGTGAGATCAAACAAATTTGTAAGCAAATTTATGCGATATCTTAGAGATCAAAAAGAACCTTGAGAGCATAAGAGGTGGTAAAAAGATAGATAGCCAAACTGGCGATGATACCCTTGATAGCTTAGAGAAGGTGGTATCGATCTAACGCAAAAAGCGCTAAATAAAGAGCTTGATCCAGTCATCGGACGTGATGAAGAGATCACTAGGATGATGCAAATTTTAATAGAAGAGCAAAAATAACCCTATCTTGCTTGGTGAGCGGTGTTGGTAAAACAGCTATCGTTGAGGGCTAGCTCAAAAGATAGTTGCTCGCGATAGTGCCAACAAGCCTTGCAAACAAGCGTGTCATCGCGCTTGATATGAGCGCAGTTGTAGCTGGAGCAAAGTATAGAGGCGAGTTTGAAGATGAGGCTAAAAGCTGTCATTGACGAGGTTAAAAAGCTGGCAATATCATACTTTTTATAGATGAAATTCACACCATAGTTGGAGCTGGTGCGAGCGAGGGTGGAATGGACGCTGCAAATATCCTAAAACCAGCTCTTGCGCGTGGCGAGCTTCACGCTGTTGGTGCGACAACATTAAAAAAGAGTATAGAAAAATACTTTTGAAAAAGATGCAGCACTTCAAAGACGTTTTCAACCCTATAGGACGTTAAAGAGCCAAGCGTAAATGAGGCACTTCAAATTTTTACGTGGTATAAAAGAGCGTCTTGAAGTTCATCACGGCATCACGATAACAGATAGCGCGCTAGTTGCCGCTGCAAGGCTAAGCGACCGCTACATCGCAAACCGCTTCTTGCCAGATAAGGCGATAGATCTTATAGATGAGGCAGCAGCTGAGCTTAAAGATGCAAATAGAGGCGAGCCATACGAGCTTTCAAAGATAAAACGCGAGATCGTAACGCTTCAAGTAGAAAAGAAGCTCTAAAGATGGAGGATGCGGATAAAAATAAAGAAAGACTTGGCGAGATCGAAAAAGAGATAGCTGACCTAAATGAGAAAAAGCTAGCGCTTGATACTAAATTTGAAAACGAAAAGGCTGTTTTTGGCGGGAATTTTCAAAAGCAACAAAAAGAGATCGATAGCTAAAATCACAAGCTGAGATAGCAAAAAGAAATGGCGATCTTCAAAAGGCTGCCGAGATAGAATACGGCAAAGATAGCAGACGCTAAAAAGCACAAACACGAGCTTGAAGAAAAAAATGGGAGCACATGAAAAAGAGGGCGTGCTTCTTAAAAATCAAGTCGATGAAGAGCTTGTGGCTGAAATTTGAGCAAATGGACTGGAATTTCAGTTAAAAAGATGCTAACAAGCGAAAAAGAGAAATATCTGCGCATCGAAGAGCATCTAAGAGAGAGCGTTGTCGGTCAAGATGACGCACTACACGCACTTGCACGTGCTGTTAAGAGAAACAAAAGCTGGGCTAAATGAAGGTCAAAAGGCCGATTGGTTCATTTTTATTTCTTGGACCAACAGGCGTTGGTAAAAACTCAGTCAGCTAAGGCTTTGGCTAAGTTCTTGTTTGACGATGAGAAGGCGCTTATCCGCTTTGATATGAGCGAATATATGGAAAAAAACATAGCGTGAGCAGGCTTTCTTGGTGCGCCTCCGGGATATGTAGGCTACGATGAGGGCGGCCAGCTCAACAGAGGCAGTTCGCAGAAGACCTTACTCAGTCATACTTTTTGACGAGGTTGAAAAGGCTCACAAGGATGTATTTAACATACTTTTTGGGCATTTTAGATGATGGACGCGCGACTGATAACAAAGGTGTAACTGTTGATTTTAAAAACACGATCATCATTTTAACTGCAAACATCGCTTCCAAATTTCATAATGGAGCTAAAGGGTGAAGACCGTGACGTAGCTGTTAAAAACGAGCTTAAAAACTACTTTAAAGCCTGAGTTTTTAAATAGGCTGATGATACTATCATCTTTAATCCTCTAAATGAGCAAGGCTTGATATCTATCGTGGAGATCATGTTTAAAGAGCTTGAAAAACTCTTCACAACCGCGGTATCAAGGCAGTTTTAAGCGAAGAGGCTAAGAAAATTTATCGCAAAAAGCTGGCTTTGACATAGTTTATGGCGCAAGACCTCTTAGAAGAGCGCTTTATGAGCTAGTTGAAGATAAGATCGCTGATATGATTTTAAAAGATGAGCTTGAAAGTGGCGATGAGATCACCATTGATAGCGACGGTGAGAAGATCATCATTAAGAAAAATAACTTCAAATTTACTTGGCAGGTGATTGGATCGACAAGCTTTCATATACTTATACATATCTAGAAAATAGAGCAGTTTAGCTATTTAAAAATATGACTAAACGCCTAGAAATTCTAGAGGGCAAAAGTCAAAATATAGCCGATGAGATAGCAGCTGGAGCGGTGTGATGAGCAAGCTAGGATGATAGGTCTTACCATTTTTCCAGTTTGCGTTTTTATTTACGATGCCGATACCTCAAAAACCGCGCCTATTAGGATATGCGTCGAGCTAACTGGTATGCCAAGCTTTGTAGCTAGAAGTATGACTATACTTGAGGCAAGCTCCGCGCTAAAGCCAGTTGTGAGGTAAAATTTCAGCTAGTTTTTGAGCCGATAGTAGTGATCACCTCTTTGCCTAAAAACCAAAGTCCAACGACAAGTGAGATGCCAAATGTTACCATTGCGATACTTGGTATGGGTGAGCTTTCGTTTATAGAGCCAGTTTTTAGTACATCAAGCACGGCTGCAAATGGTCCAACTGCGTTTTGCGATGTCGTTTGCACCGTGAAAATGCAAAAAGATGAAGCGGTAAGGTCGAAACCATGAGAAAGAGTCCGATTGATGCTCTTTTTCGCTATCGTTTTTTTACTCATGACGTTTATGATAGCAAGGCTTGCAAGATACGCTAGAGCTCCGATGACGAAGATGATCCAGACTGTTTGGATGATGCTAAAGGCTAAATGTATATGCTCAAGCCCTTTAAAAAGCATCATCGATGAGATGACCATCGCGGCAAATCCAGCGATGATCGGGATGTGCTTTTTCATCGCTTTAAAAGGTATCTATCTCTTTTTCGCTATCTTTCATGATACGAATTTGCGAGGCGATATTCGCTGTATTCAGTAGTTTTCGATCTCGTCCTCGTCGATAACTGCAATCTTTGAAAGAGTGGCTATCTGCTCCTCAGCTGGCTTTGTTTTAAGCGCTTTTATGAAGCTTTCTTTATAGGCTTTTCTCTCAGCTTTTAACGCTTTTTAACATTGTCTTTAGCTCGTGCGTTGGCTCAATTATTTTTGCTTTTTACATAGCCAAATATAATGTAAGACATCACGCCGCCAAGCAGTGGCGAGATGACCCAACTAACGCGATCCCTGCCGATCTCACCCCAGAGACCATATTAAATGGCTCAGGGATCTTTTATCGTAAAATCCCATAGCAAGTCCTGCACCAACGATGCCACCAACTATCGAGTGAGTGGTCGAGACTGGCAGAACCCTTTTTGGACGCATAAAATAGCCAAAGACCAGAGCTTAGAAGGGCTGAGATCATGATGATGACAAAATTCATCGGGTTTAGATCGCTGGAAATTTCACGATCTCGTTTCTAATCGTATTTGTAACCTCAGATCCTGCAAATATCGCGCCACTAAGCTCAAAAATGGCGGCGATTACAAGAGCTTGTTTTAGTGTGAGTGTTTTTGCGCCGACGCTTGTGCCAAAGCTGTTTGCAACGTCATTTCCGCCGATATTAAACGCCATAAAAAGACCAAACATGCCAGCGATCAAGAATAAAAAGTGAGTTGTTGTCGGGATGTATTGATAGCCCCAAACGAAAAATCCAACGCTGCAAATCGCAAAAATAACTAACGCCAAGAAGTTATCTCGAAGCAATCAAGCCCCCTTGTGAGAGTTTTTTGGCAAAATTATATCTTGAAAATTATTAAAGTTTTTGAAAGTTTTTCTCACTTTAAATGATACTAAATTATCATATGTTAGAATTGGCAAAAATATTAGGATAAATTTTTGGTTATAGCGATCGATCTTGGCTCAAACACCTTTCGCGTGGCGCTTATAAAAAGGAGCAAAAATGGCTTTTAGTAACGAGCAAATGTATGAAAAATAGTTAGAGCTGCAAGGGGCTAAATGAAAGTGGCAAGATAGGTTTGGAGGCTAAAAATAGGCTTTTTGAGGCGATAGCGGAGGCTAAAAAGCAAGCTGACTTTACTAAACCTAAATGCGTGGCAGTCGCAACTGAGGCCTTTAGAGTAGCGTCAAATAGTGAAGGAAAATCTAGCGAGATAAGAGATAAATTGGCATAAATTTTTCATATCATTGATGGGCAAGCTGAAGCAAAACTTACATTTTTAGGCGTGCAAAATGCCTTAAGAAAGCTTGGCATAAATGATAAATTAGCATCATCGACATCGGCGGTCAAGCTCAGAGATAGGCGAAGAGGAGAAATTATAAAGCTTTTAGGTATCATCACCTTTTACGAGAGGTTTAAGACGCTTGATCTGATGCAAGAAAAATGCAAAAAGTATACAAAAGAGGCAATGGGATTTTCTAACAAGTCTTAACAATGAGACTTATCGTGCTAACTTCTGGCGTGCCGACCACCATCGCAGCACTAAAGCTTGGGCTAAACTACGAAAGCTACGATCCCAAAAAGTGAGTGGATATGAGCTTAAAAATGAGCGATCTTGCTTGGTTTTGTAAATAAGCTTTTAAAGATGGATGACAAAAAGCGCTGACGTGGCGGTTGGAAGAAGTAGAAAAGTATCCGCTCATCGCTGGGAACGCTGCTTTTAAAAGAGCTACTAAACGGGCAAGCTAAAGTTATAGTGATCGACGATGGGCTTAGGAGGGCGTTGGGGCGGCTTATTTAAAAGGCATATTTCAAGAAATTATCACAAGTACTAGTTATGATTTCAAAAATTTAAGGAGAGAAAATGAGCATAAGAGAGCAAAGTACAGCTGATATAAAAAGAGGCTATGAAAGCAAAAAGATGAGTTTAAAGAGATACCTTAAGAACGCTAAATGCGGCACTTAAGCAAGTCGAAAGTCGATCAAAGGATCGAGATGACCGACGGTCGTACTTCCGCTACTTCAAAGAGATCAGGGCTGACTCGGTTGAGCTCTATCTAAAGGGAGCAAGAGGACCTAGCCAAAAAGAGCAGAGCGAGATCGAGCTAATCAAGGCATATCTGCCAGCTCAGCTAAGTGATGATGAGCTAAAAGAAAAGATCAAAAAGCATAATTGAAAGGTTGGTGAAAAGTCGAGCGCTGTGATGAAAATGGCAAAAGATGAGATCGGAGCGAGCGCCGAAGCAAAACGCATAAGCATGATCGCAAAGAGACTTTTAGCTTACGTTTAAATACACTTTCTCAAAGCCTGTGCGTTAAATTTAGTGTGCAGGCTTTAAAAATACTTCATTTACATAAAATAGTGCGTGATTATTTTACGCAAAACAAAGTCTTTAGATAGGTAAATTATAGAGTGGGCTAGTGTGGTTTAAATCTGGCGTTGATGTCGTGGAGTGGTTTAATTTTAACTATGAGCTTCAGATTACAATCATTTTTAGATTTGGTAGAAACAAAAGAAAGGTTTATCAAATTGACCTTCTAAACGGTTATCAAATTACGAAATTGTATATTTTGAAGTGTGGTGGATTAAGTTTAATCTTTAGCTTTAAAACTAGAAATAAAACTCTACAGATTTAAATTGAAAACAAATTTGGTTTATAGTGCTAAGAAACATTAAAGTAGAAAGTTGGCTTCAGTGAGCTTTCTTTGTTCTACAGCGACCAACTTTCGCAATTGAAAATAAAATTTGCTACAGTTACTAAATTGTTACACTTTAAAAGAATAAGAACTAAGTGGCAAAGCTGGATAGTACAAACTTTACTTTAAAATAATCATCTCACCACAAAGATTCGTTAAAAATAAAGACTTTTTCTAAAGCAATATCGATGAAGCTAATTCAAATTACTCAACCTTGTTTTTGTAGTAGAAGAACTCATAAGTTAAAACAAAAATCTCTTAAAATTACAGACCTTTTAAATACACGCTCAAAACACAAATCTAGTAAAACTAGATATTTGATATATAAATTTGAAAAAGCTAGACCCAAAGCAGAGTCTAGCAAATTGAAGTTATTTTGAAGCGACCATTTCGTTGTATGAGTTAAATATCTCTCTGCTAAGATCTTCGAGTTTTCTAAACTCAGTGACAAAATGTTTTAAGTACTCTCGTTATAGCCCTTGCCAGCTTCTGTCAAGATGGCTTTTGATGTTTTTGTTAAACTCATCAACTAAATGGCGTGATTTCTCATAAGTTTTTAGTGTGGCTAAAGCTCTTTGCGCACTTTCATTTTCATACCACGCTACAAGATCGTCCGCGTCTTTTTTGCTATATCATCGCTGTAACCTTGCTCATTTACAGTGTCTGAATAAACACCCCACTTTATAGACGATGATAGCTATCTTTGCGATGATGCCAAAGGTCTTGTCTTCTACATATTTTTGATCTTTGGGCTGTCTCTTTTTGCATTTTTGGTTAAAAGCTAGCTAAAGTTTGTTTTGAAATTTTCTCGACATTTGCTGTGGCGATCTTTGAAATTATCTATCTTTTTAGAGTTTTTCATCGATATCTTTGGCTTCTTGCTGAAGTGTTTGGATATTTACGCCGATCTCATGTGTCGCTTTTTGGGTATTTTCAGCTAGTTTTTCTAACCTCATCAGCGACAACTGCAAAGCCGCGTCCATGCTCGCCTGCTCTAGCTGCTTCGATAGCTGCGTTTAGAGCTAATAAATTGTCTGCTCAGCTATATCTTTTATCACATTACAACCGAAGTGATATCATCTGTTCTGCTATTTAGCGTGCTTATAGCGTGGCTCGAGCCCTCTATCAGCTCTCTCAAGTGAGCTCATATTTACGCTTAGCTCATTGATGCTTTTGCGTCGTATCCTCAGCGATCCTAGCCGTATCTTGTGCCATGTGTGCCATTTGGCTTAGGTTTTTGATGCTCTCATTTAAATCGTTTCTAACATCTTCTATGCCGTCGTTGCCATTGCCAAGTGTGTCAAGCTCTTTTTGAAAAGCAGGCCACGAACCTTACTTTTGTGACTATCTTTATACCAGTTACGCCGTTGCTCATAGAGATGGCATTTTGTTTAAATATACCGCGAAAATCCCTCTGTAAAGATATTTCTATATGTTAGTCCGCTTTGAGCAGCGTCTATTGAGGTTGAAATTTCTCTTTGGAGCGCCTCAACGAGTCAAGCAAGTCATTTATACCAAGTGCTACTTCATAAAGAGGGTCATTTTTCTTTTACATTTACTATCCTAGGCTCTAAGATACCGTTTCTAGCTGAGCCTACTACGCTTAGAACTCATTTATAGAGTCAAGTCCAAACATCTTATAGCCTTTGTAGGTTATTTACAAATTCATCATAACTTATATTTTTCTTTTAAAAATTCAGTTAAGTACTTTTCATCGAAGCATCCATGCCACCCTGCTCTTTTCTACCGATAACACTTTTGATATATAGGCTCTATCATCTCAATCGCCTTTGGATTTGGCTTGCGTCTAACTGAGTAGTAGCCAACTGGATTGTTTTGCACATCAAGCGGAGTTGTGATATTTGCAAAGACCCAGTAAAACCCGCCATCAAAGCTTTTGTTTTTACATAAGCGAAAGTAACTTTCTTCTTTATTTTATACGCTCCCCAAAGTAGCTTGAAAACAGCTCTTGGCATATCTGGGTGTCTTATGATGTTGTGAGGCTTACCCAAGACTTCAGCTTGCTTTAGCTCCAACTATCTTTAAAAATGGCTCGTTACACATAGTAATACGTCCTTTTAAGTCGGTCTTTGAGACCAAAAAGAGGCGCTCTCTTCGACCATGATGTTCTTTGTTTTCAGACATCTTCTCTCCTTTAAGATTTTTAATTATTTTTAGTTTTTAACGGCTTTTTGATAGATCCCACATCGGCAAAAATATACCAAGAGCTAGTAAAAAGCACCATGCCCGCTATAAAAACGAGCAAGATAGGCTCTATATAGTTTGAGATGTTATCAATAATATCGTTAAATTTCATCCTGTAATAGTCAGTTACTTTTCCGGTCATATCGTCTAAGCTACCGCTTTGCTCGCCAGCGCTTATCATCTGTATGAGCATATTTTCATATAAATTGTATCTCTAAAAGCCTCTGTTAGGTTAACACCCCTACCAACAAGTATCTTAACGCCGCTTAGCTTCTTTTTGATATCCTTGTTTGAGACCGTTATCACAGCAGCTGTATCAAGGGCATCTGCTATAGGCAAACCAGCTCGAACAAGCTCTGTAAAGATGAGGTTAAACCTGCTCATATTTCGAATAAAATATGATCTTGCCGATGAGATAGACTTTCCAAAAAGGTATTTATCGACCTTATCTTGAAATTCTTCACTCTCAAGGTAGTATTTTCTAAGCAAATATCCGATAAATGCAAGTGCTCCAAGGATATAAAAGCCGTAGTTTGTCATGACGTATTCGATATTTAGTGTACTTAGTTGGCAGTGGTAGCTCTGCATTTAACTGCTCGAGCATTCTCTAAACTGCGGCACAACAAGTATCATAGGATGACAAAAGGCTATGATGATCGCGCAGATGACTGTTATCGGATAGCGGATAGCTTTTTAAATTTTTGCTGATTGTCCCAGACCTCTTGCAAGATAGAGGCGAGCTTTTGCAGCGCGTCAGCCATATTACCAGTGCTTTCCCCTAGCCTTATCATAGCTAGCGTCACGTCGCCAAGCTCTTCTTTAAAATTTTCTATACTATTTGTGAGGCTTGAGCCTTGATTTAGCTCCTCATCTATAGTTTGAAATATAAATTTAAAGGCGCTTATCCTCAGTGGAGTTGCAACCTCTTCAAATGCTATCGTGGATAGAAATTCCAGCATTTGTCATAACGCTAAGCTGCCTTATAGTGGCTACTAAATTGGGATTTTCACCTTTGGATTAGTAAAGGCCTTTGCGATCACGTTTTGTAAATTTTTCAAAGTTATTTATGCTAGAAGTTTGCGTCCTTTGATCTTTACGATCATGCCAGTGACATTGCTTTATCTTTGATCTCGCACTTTTATTGTTCGCTCTTAGGCTCATCTTATGGCGTTTGCCGTTTTGGATGTACTCAACCTCAAAATATTTCATATCTTAGCAACCCTATAAACTTCTTCAAGCGTGGTTATACCATTTGCTGCTCTTATGACACCATCATGAAACATATCTATAAAGCCCTCTTCGTAAGCTACGCTTTTAAGCTCATCTTTAGAAGCGCCATTTGCAACCATACTTGCTATATGGTCACCATAAACTAAATTCACTTATCATCTCACGACCTAGATACCCTGTTTGTGAGCATTGCGGACATCCGACGCTTTTGTAAAACTGGTAGTTTTCAGGGACAAATTTCTTAACTTCGTCAAATGCCTTTTGAGATAGTGTGATCTTTTGTTTGCAGTGTGGGCAGAGCTTTCTAACAAGCCTTTGAGCCTCTATGCAAACAGCGCGCCACTTACTAGATAAGGCTCGATACCCATATCTATCATACGAGGAAGCGCGCTAATGGCATCATTTGTGTGAAGCGTAGAAAGACAAGGTGACCAGTAAGTGCTGCTTGTATCGCTATGCGAAGCGTCTCTTGATCCCTGATCTCGCCCTATCATTATGACGTCTGGATCTTGCCTTAAGATAGAGCGAAGGGCTGAAACAAAGGTGAAGATCCAGCTTTTTCATTTACATGCACTTGTTGGATCATATTTAGCTGGTATTCGACAGGATCTTCAACTGTGATGATCTTAGTTTTTTACACTTTTTATATCATTTAGCGACCATAAAGTGTGGTTGGTCTTCACCTGAGCCTGTTGGTCCAGTAACTAGGATGATGCCATAAGGCGCTTTCATACTCTTTTTAAATTGGCAGAGTTATCTGGATGCATGCCAAGATCTTCTAAATTTATAGTAACCTTTTGACTTATCCAAAATTCTTAAAAACTATACTTTCGCCGTTTAAGATAGGTAACGTCGAGATACGAAAATCATACTCTTTGTCTAAAGCAAATTTGAGCTGAAAATCTACCATCTTGTGGGCGGCGGCGCTCTGCGATGTCCATGTTTGATAGTAGCTTTCATACGGCTAACCATCGGCGGATGAGATATCTTTATCAAATATAAATGTTTCGCTAGCATGCCATCGATCCTGCTTCTTACGATGCAGTTGTCTCGGTCGGCTCGATGTGGATGTCGCTGGCTCTACTTTGGATAGATGTTTTTAAGATGATCTCTATTAGCTTTAAAATTCCAGAGTTTTCAGTGTTTTGACCTTGACTAGCTGAGCTTGAAAGCTCTCTTCTGATCTCTGTTATCACATCTTTTTTATGCTCTCATTAAGTGCTAACTTGCTTATATATTTTTCTATCTGAGTTGGCTGAGCGATGGCAACTTTTAGTAGTTTTTCTATTAAATAAATTTTTGCACCTTATCTTGAGCGATAACGTCAAATGGGTTTTTAAAAGCGACATATACGCTTATCTCATCCTCTTTTACTGGGATCGCGCTATATGTCTTTAGCTGAGCGGTGCTTAGCTTTCTCGCTTATGCGGTAGTCGATATCGATATCATCAAGGTCAAAGTATAAAACCTAAATTTCTCGCTTATAAAGTTTAACAAAAGCCTTTATATCAAGCTCAAGATCGTTTGAAAATTTCATCGATATTTACATGCCCTCTTCTGTAGATATCAGACAAAATTCCATAAAATCTTCATCGTTTATTAAAGTTTTTCATCTCTTAAAATTTTAACAAGACCTTTTGCCTTCTTGCTCGCTTATCTGCTTTTATCTTTTCTATATCTGATGTGCTTGGTTTGCCGTTTTTGTTCTATATTTTTTAAGATTACATTTTCTACATTTTTCATTATCTATACTCTATTTGTGATTTCAGGTCGTTATTTTTAAAAATTTTTAAGCACTAAGCTTTGGTATTTGTCCCATTTGTTGGGCTTATCTCATATCTTGTGTCAGAATTTGGCTCTTCAAAGATAAACGTGCTAAAGCTCTTCGACATACTCTTTTTACAAAGTTATCAAACAAAAATGAAAGTATGTAATCACTCTTTGGAAGCCTGATATAGCTTATATCAACGCCATCTATCATAGCGTGAAATAAGAGCTTTTTCTTAAACAAGATGTCAGCAAAATAGGCAGCATTTTTCTCTTGATTTTTCGCTCTTTACTAGCTTATCGATCAGGTTGCTAGCCTGTTTAGATCGTTCATCTTTATGCAAGCGATACCAAACATAGAAATTTGCTCTTCGTTATTTTGTGTTTTTAAAAGTCCTCAACCTTTTGGTTGCAGACTTTTGCATAGTTTGCGCTATTAAAAGTCATCCCTTATCTCAGTCAGGCTAACAGCAAAAACTTCACAAACAAAAACCATAGCAAACAAAAATCTCATAATGTTCCACTTTTTATCTTATTTATAAGCTCATTTATCGAAGCTTTTGTTTAAGTTTCTTTATTATACTCACTTAGAGCTTTGACAGCATCATCGCTTTGTTTTAGCTTATATTTTGACTTTGCAAAGATGATCCACGACTCCTCTAAGCTATTATCTATATCGTTCGCAGCAAGCGACCACTTTATAGCTTCTTTGAAATTATTGTTTTCTGATTTAATCTAGCAAGCTCGAGCGCAATAGTTGGATTATTGGTTTTAAAAACTGCTCTCTTAGCATGCTCTCTTCATTAGATGCTGAAGTTGCTTGTATATTTACACGCTTTCTAGCTGGCTTTTGACTCAAGATCTATCACTTCATCTTGTGGCACGCTTATGCGTTATACCATTTTTGTTCGCTAAGTGGCTCTTCATCAGGGATATTTAGCAGCCAACCTGTAGAGCTTCTTTGCCTTTTTGGCTCATTTTTAGTATCGTTTGTCTCGTTTATCTTTACAACCTCTTCAAGCTTTTAGCTATCTTGTCCAGCTAGCTCATCTTGCTTTTTACCCTCTTCAATTAGCCTTAGCAACCTCGCTCTTTTGCTTTAGCTCGCTAAGCACGCTTACATTTGTCTCGTTTTTCTACCATTTTACTGCGGTTGCATTTTTGGCTAAAATTTACTCGCTTTTACTAGCAAGACTTGGAGCTTTTTCTATGCTTAGCACTATCAACGCAGCCAGCAAAATGATGATAAGCAAAAAGCTCAATGATTAAAATTTTAGAGTTTTTGGCATTAAAAGTATATGCAAAAAGCCACCATCTTGTAGCTCTCATAAAAGCTTTTCTAGTCTTTGAATTTCTTGTGGTTCAAGCATCGATTAGCCCCGCATCAAGTGCAGCCATAGTAAGTATCATGGTATTTGCCTTATCACCGCTAGCTTTGAGGCTGATACTGCTCGTAGTATTCACTACATTTCATAGGAATTTATACATGATCTTGTTTAGCGTTCTTAAATTCCACCGCAAAATGAGTGGGCGCACTCGTAATCTTTTTTCTCAAATTGAAAGGTATTTGTCATAGTGACTAGCTTTCTTTGCAAGTATGATGATCTCATTTACATCAGCGCTACTTAGCTCGATGCTCTCCCAAATTCTGAGTCTGAAAATAATCTTTTGCTAAAAATATCTTCGTTTTTCGGTTTTTGTGTATCGTAAAGAAAGGACTAAACATCCTAGTATCAGCCATAAACCTTATCTTCTCGATAAGCTCAGTCGGATAGAGCTGCGCTTCATCTAGGGATAACCGTCATTTGATTTTTTAAAATTCATCTTTACTGCTAAAGTCTTGAATAAAATTTCATAAAAAGCTCTCAAAGTTGTTTATATCTTCAAAGCTTTTTGCCATAAATTTGCTCACAGTGCTTCGATAAATGTCGCCTCACTAATGGATGCGGGAAAAAGATGAGACTTTTATCCTCTTTTAGATCATTTGCGATCTTGTTTAGCGAAAAAGGTTTTGCCGCTACCGGCTTGCCATAAAACAAGATGAGCTTTAGTAGCTTTTTAGAGCTAAAACTATCTTGTTGTAGCAGCTTATAGAGTTGTCTAAATTACGAACTGAAACTCTCGTCTTCATCTATGAAAACATCTTTTATATGTGTATAAATATTTTTCGTTACTCATAGATCGATTTAGAAAATCCTAGATCTTTTAGCGACTGCTGAACTGGTTTTTGGATCTTCAAGATCAACAACTCTTGGTGTGATAACAAAGATAAGCTCAGTAGTTTTACGCCATCTCTTGTGCTTTTAAAGACGCTTCCTATCAAAGGTATGTCAGCTAGAAGTGGCACGGCTGTGTTTTGCTTATTTTTAGTCTGTCGATAAGTCCGCCAAGTATGATCGTATCGCCACTATTTACCTGAACTACGGTTGAGAGCTTTTTCTGAACTGTATCAGGGGCGATCTCTCTAATGGCTGTATTTTGTGATCTTATGTCGTCTTCTGCATACTTAAAGCTGCTTAAGCTTGGGTTGATACTGAAGCATGATCTTGTTATTATCTGAAACTTCTGGAAGTCAGTTAACAAGATACCGATAAATACAGAGTATTGCTTATAAGTTGTTGTAAGCCTGTTGTTATTGTTATTGTTGCTACCATTTATCCGTCTCTTCCATTACGCGATAGTTTATATTATCACCCACAGAGATTGGCGCTTGTTGGTTGTTTAGCGTAGTTACTTTTGGACTTGAAACGACCTTTGTTTTTGCCATTTGTTTCAAGAGTGTATCATACCATCAAGGCTAAAGTTTCAGTGCAGCGATATTTAGTGTGCGACCAAAGCCATCGCTTAAGCTGTTGCCCTTGTTTGTCCAGCTTGCACTTGAGCGTTGCTGTGCCTGAGTGCCCTATATAAGAGTTAAATCCAAGCTCCGATTTACTCCAATCAACACCTTGCTTATACTCATTGTTTAGATCAACTGCGATGATAGAAACATCGATGATGACTTGTTTTTAAGCCTTCTTTGCATCTCAGCTATATATTTTTCAACGCGTTTTAGCTGTGACGGGGTAGCTGCTAACTGTGATAAGTCCAGCATTTTGGTTTATGATAGGATCTGGCGCCGTGATGTGCTCGCTGTTATTATTTAAGATGGCTTTTAGCTCAGCGTCAAGCTTCTCCCGAAGTCCGATCTCTCAGTTGTTCTTATCAAGTTGTTTTCATTTTTATATCGTTTGAGCTAGTGTCACTGCTTGAGCTATTGCCTACTTCTGACGGAGAGGCATCAACCGAAGCTTTTTGTGATAGCTGTGCCCTCACGGATAGAGGTGATATAGTCTATTTTAAAAATTTTTGTTTGAAGCGATGAGATTTTTGAGACATTATTTGAAAACTCATAGCTCCAGTTTTCTCGTTTAAAAGCAGATCAAGACCTCACTTAGGCTCATGTTTTCTTATATTTACGTCAAAGACTTTATCATCAAGCTCTGCTATAAGCATCTTTTTGCAACGATACTAAAAATCACACATTTCAGAGGTTGATTTAAAACATCTCCAAGACTTCTATATCGTCTGTGATCTTCATATCTCAAATTACTACTCAAGCACGTGCTTGGTTTTTGCCATCTATAGGGGTAGCTAAAAATGAGCTAACGCCGCAGTTATAATAATTGATAATTTTGATACCAACATTTTTTACTTTCCATTTTTAAGAGTTAGTTCTTGTTTTTCATCATCTTTTGACGATGATAACCTTGCTGCCATAAACACTTGTGATGTTGTAATCATCAATCATATCTCCCACTTTATACCACTTGCCATTTATATTTGCTTTTGATGAGCAAAAATGGCGCTTTTAGCATAAACCCCTTGCAGAAGAGTATTTTGTAGTGTTTTGATCGCCTTTTTGGAGCAACTAGCAAAGTAGCTTGAAAGGATCTTGTAAGCTAGAAAATTTCACCGCTATTAAGCCCCTTTCTTTGCTCCTTTTATCTTAACAAAAACTTCATCATAGTTTTTCATCTCACCTTCAAACTCACTGCCAAATAGGCAGAGATAAAATTAAAAATAAACCAAATTTTTTCATCAGTACTTCATACCCCACACAGAGATAGAGAGCTTAGCTCTAGATCTTTTGAGTGGGATTTGATATCCATTTTTGTGAAGATCTACTACGAGTTTTGACTCTTCAAGTCCGTTTATATAGCTAAGCATATCTTTAAAATTTCCAAGGCAAGTGACATCTATATTTAAAAATTGCTCTATCTTTTGGAAATTGGCTCTTTTATATCACTTTTTAAGCTCTAGAATACTATATTATTTTTGTTTTGCAAAAGCACGATACTATCTATATAGTTTGCCCAGTTTTGATTGTCAAAAGCAAAATGAAAGCTCTTTAAGCTTTGAGTCAAAATAAGTGTATCATTATAAAATATTCGTGTAGCGAAGTTTTAGATTGCTAAATTCTATTTTCTTCATTTATCTTAAATTCTATCGCCATCAGGGGAGCTAACTGAGGCTAGATAGTTTCTAGTGTTTTTCTAGCTTTGTAGAAAATTCTCGTATGTTTATCAAGCTTTTCATCAAAAATTTTGCGCAGGATCAAAGCATAGCATATAGACAAGATAAGCTATGATAAGCGCTGAGCCAAGAAAAATAAGGTTTGTTTCGTTTTGGCTTTTTGCTATCAAGTACTGATCTATTTTGCTTAAAATATCTTGTCTCATTGTCTAATCTCTATGCTTATATTACTTTCATCTCGTGTTTAGCGTCATCAGAGACGATAGTATTTACCAAGTATTTTTCATCTTTGCTGATATCTTTGATCAACTGGGTTTATCCTTTTTCATTATCGCTAACTGTAGTTATGGTCAAATTCTATCGTTATTTACGATGTTTGTGATATGAACTGCGTTTAGATTTAAAAATATCGGTAATTTTTAAAAAGTTTGAAACCCTTCATAGCGTAATTATCTTTTTATTTTTCGATCTCAGCAAGCAGACCTTTTTCTGAAATTTAACTTTTCATTCTCTTTTTGAGCCTGTTCTTTTTACCGCCTCTTGTTCTCTTGAAATTACAGCTAGCGTCTCTTTTTATCTGCATCTCTTGGGCGTTTAGGGACGCTATATTCGTCATTTAGTCTTGCGCTATGTTTTTCTAAAACAAGACCAGCTATGTAGTTGTAAGCTGGATATAACATACTTAGCGCAAATGCCGCAGCGCAAGTGAGCAAGGTACCACTTTTTTCTTTTTGACAAATGGATCTGGGACGGAGCATATTTGAGAGGTTAAAGTTCTCATAAAATGGCTCTTTGGTATAAAATCTACCAAATAAAGCCATAACGTTATAACGCTCATTTGATAGTATAGTTTTTATTGTTTATCGCAACTTTTATGTTTATATACTCGAGCATCCAAACCAAGCTTTAGTTGAGATGAGTACAGTTTTCGATCTCATAGTCGCAATCTATGTAAATATTTTTTTAGATATGCTATTTGATGGTCTATTTATAATATTTATAATATCATTTATATAAAAATACAATCTTCAAAAATGTGCGTTTAGATCATAATTAAAATCATTTCTATCTTTATTTACAAGTCCTCATTTGAGATAAAATCTCGATAAATCTCTTGCTATCACTCAGCGATCGCACTTTGTTCGAAAGAAACCTATCTTTAAATAAGATTATGTATAACGAGATTTTCTTTGAGGTGTAAAAATTCTCCATCTAGTATATACTTAAAAATGATTCATCTTTTTCAAAGCGTAACAAAACAGTCTGCTTGAGTGCTAGGAAGCAAACCCTTTTTGTATGAACAGAGAGTAGATCAAATGGCTCTGGCACCATGTAGTCTATATATGGGACTTTTTTGCTATACTGCTTTTAAAGTGATTTTATATCTTCATTTTGTGATAGTAAAACAGTGAAAAATCTATCTTGAGCTTTTGTAGAGCTCTATCTTTCAATAAGAATATCTTATAATCTATAGCTGGATCAGTTAGAAATTCTGCATAGTCTTTCAACTATAGCTTCTCTAATATGTCATCTATCAATCTTCAGGGATCTAAAAATGTCGTGTTTTTAGGCTTTCATATCGTATATATGAGATAAAAAGTCATGCGTTTATTTGACTGTTTTTGAAAAGTTAAAAGCTTCTACATTGCTGTTGTGATAACGAAATCCTTTATAGTCATACGGATCTAGTGCAACTATAGAATACTTTCACTCATAATATTCATCTATGAATCAAAAACCTTCTTACAAAATTGCTATATAGATATTTTAATATCTTTTCAAAATAAAAAAATCAATAGCCGATTATCTGATTTAGGCTCTTTTTCTTCTTTGCTCCAGCCTTTTTTTAACGACTACATCGAGCTTTAGAAAGACTCTTTGTGTTGGTTAAATTGTGTATTAACTTTCTTGCAAAAATTCCTATTCGTTTTTAATAGTTTCACCATTTTCCCGATGATCATGCTTTTGTGGATGTCACGCTCCGTGATGATACTCGCATAAATTTCAGTTATACCTGTTTTTTTCTTTTACGCTTTTTATGATCGCATCACTAAGATAAGGTATCTCGTCAGCATTTTCATAGATCGATTCAAGTATAAATGTCTAAAAATTTCTTTCTCATTTGTCGGCGTGAGAAATTCTGGATCATGAAAAGTACTCATGCTCTGGTAAAAAGCTTTGCAAATTCATCAAGAAGTGGCTTTTTATAGGTAGGCTGCTTGAGTGCTAAAAAGTAAGCAAATGCTGCAAATTATCTTGAAAATTTTCTGGTACTGAGTGATCCTTTCAAGCACTTTAGCATTTGAGCTCTCATCGACTTTTTGTTAGCACTAAGATGTGTGGTTTTTCAGGATTTAGAGCTAAAAATTTCTCATAGTCGCTTGTGTCATCATGAATAGGCGCTAAAAATACGATGAGATCGCAGTCTCCCATCGATTTTTATAGCTTGGCTGATTAGTAGTTGATTTATCGCCTTATTGCTCTCGTGAAGCTCCGGCGTGTCGGTAAAGATGATCTGATCTTCGCCGTTCATAACGATGCCATTTATCTTTCTGCGAGTTGCGTTTTGCTTGTGCGAGACAATGGCGATCTTTTCATTCAACAAGGCATTTAAAAACGAGCTTTTGCCAGCATTTGTGCGTCCTATGATGCTAACAAAGCCTGATTTCAAAGTATGTACCCTCGCTAGATCTTGATCCTCAACCACGTCTTTTAGGCGCTCTTTTACAAGCTCTTTTGTCACGTTTATCTTCTCGCCGCTCTTTTCGCTAGCCTCAAAGCTGATATCTTCTATCACGCGCTCGATCACCGTATGAAGGCGTCTAGCACCGATATCTTCCATCTTTTCATTTGCCGCGTGAGCGATCCTTGCTATCTCTTTTATCGCTTCATCATCAAATTCTAGCTCGACATTTTTCAGTTGAAAGAAGTGCGATGTATTGTTTTAAAAAGCGAATTTTTGGCTGAGTTAGATTTGATAAAGCGCGTCCTCATCAAGACTATCAAGCTCAACTCTTAGTGGAAACGACCTTGAGCTCTGGGATGAGATCGCTTGGCTTGCTTATATGAAAGGCACCAGCTGCGATAAATAAAATGTGATCTGTCTTTAAATTTCACCAATGTAGTATTTACATCGAGCCCTCAACGATCGGCAGCAAGTCTCTTTGCACACCTTCTTTGCTAGGGTCTTGCCTGTTTGAGCTACCTGAGCCAACGGCAACCTTATCGATCTCGTCTATAAAGATGATGCCCTCGTTTTTCAGCTCTTCTTAAAAGCCTCTGTTTTTACGCTCTCAAGGTCTAAAAATTTTATCATTTTGCCTCGCTTTGAAGAGCTAGCGTCCTTTACTTTCATCTCTTTTTGATGTTCTTGCCACCGATGCCAATTATCTTTGATAAAAGCTCTCTTGCATCTGCGCCATATCAGGTGGCACATTTGAGCCCAGCTTCTAGTGGGTTTTGCTGCACCTCTATCTCGATACTTAGCTCGTCAAGCTCGCCGTTTCTTAGCCTATTTAGCATCTTTTCATAGCTTTTGGCGTACTCTGCTTGCTTCTCTTCGCTAGCACCTTTTTGGAAGTGGCGGAAGTAGCTTTTGAGACGATCTTTTCTTCGATGTAGGCATTTATCTTGTCTTGATTTTTTCTCAGCTTTGCTCGTTTTACTAGATTATATGAAGCCATAGCAAGGTCTCTACCATGCTCTCAACGTCGCGACCAACAAAGCCAACCTCGGTATATTTGCTGGCCTCGACCTTGATAAATGGCAGCCCCATCATCTTTGAAAGACGCCTTGCGATCTCAGTTTTACCAACGCCAGTTGAGCCGATCATCAAGATATTTTTGGCATGATGTCATCTTGCAAGCTCTTTTTCAAGCTTCATGCGGCGATAGCTGTTGCGAAGTGCGATCGCTATGATCTTTTTAGCGTCCTTTGACCGATCACATAGTCATCTAAAGAAATTTAACAATTTCTCTTGGTGTTAAGTTCATTTCTCTCTCTATTCTAAAACATAAGTTTTTGATGTTTGTATTTGTATAGATGCATTTCGCCAGCGATCTTTGAGGCTCTCTTTGACTAGCTCCTCTTCGTCGATATCAACCGATTTATCTAGGGCACGAGCCGCTGAAAGTGCGTAGTTTCCACCACTTCCGATAGCTGCTATCTTGCCATCTTCTGGCTCGACAACATTCCAGTGCCACTAAGTAAGAAATATTTATCTCTATCAGCACAAAGCATCATCGCCTCAAGCTTTCTTAGATACTTGTCTTTGCGCCACTCTTTGCTAAATTCTATCACCGCCTTTAGTAAGTCCCCTTTGTATGCTCTAAGTACTCGTCCAAACATATCAAAGAGATTAAACGCGTCAGCAGTGCTGCCAGCAAAAGCCAGCTAGGACTTTGCCGTTGCTGGATTCTGCCGGATTTTTGACGGCGTTGCCTCTTTAAGACAGTGTTGCCAAAGCTCACCTGTCCGTCGCCGCCGATGACCGCTTTATTTTTGCCTTTGTAGGCTAAGATGGTTGTCGCATGAAACATCTACTCTCCTTGCACATCAACCTTTAAGGTCGCATTTATCGAGTGACCAAGCTTTATAGAGACATCATAAAGACCAACTGCTTTTAGGTGAGTGTCCGGGTCGATAGCCTTTTTCTCAACTACCAAATGATGTGTCTTTTCAAGCTCTGCTGCAGATCTCCTCTTTTGAAACTGAGCCAAAGAGCGAGCCATTTGCACCAAGAGTTTTTGACGACGACTGTCACTTTTTGCAAGCTCTTCTTTTAGCTTTTTCTAAATTGCGATCTCATATTTTTAGCTCTTCAGCCTTTTCTTTTTGAGCTGCTTCATGATGGCGAAGGACATCTGGAGTGGCTGCTTTTTGCAAAGCCTTTGCCGATTAAAAGTTGTTGCCGTAGCCGTCTTTTACCTCTTTTATCTCGCCAGCCTTTCCAAGTCCTTTTACATCTTTTTATTAATAATACTTTCATTTTTATCCTTTTAAATTTTATTTTTAGTCAAAATTTTCGCCCGTTTTTGCGTGCGATGATGAAACGAAGCGCATTGGTTTGATAAATCCGGCTGCATCTTTTTGATCATAAACGCTATCTTCTTCAAATGTGCAGTATGCCTCGCTAAAAGAGATTATCATTTTTACTGCTTCTGCCAAGAGATAGTCACGTTTCCTTTATAAAGCTCAACTTTTACAGAGCCATTTACGTGCTCTTGGCTCTTGTCAATGAGGGCTTGGAGCATATTTCGCTCAGGTGACCACCAGTAGCCGTTGTAAATTAGCTCGGCATATTTTGGCATGATTCATCTTTTAAGTGAGCTGCACCGCGGTCCGTGTGATGCTCTCGATCGCTCTGTGAGCTTTTAGCATTATCGTGCCGCCGGAGTTTCGTAGCAGCCGCGGCTCTTCATGCCAACTGAGCGGTTTTCTACGATGTCAGGTCTGCCGATGCCGTGTTTGCGCCAGGCGGTTTAGCTCGGTTAAAACTTCAGCTGAGCTCATTTGCCGTTTATGCTCACTGGATCGCCTTTTTCACAGCCGATCTCGATGATCTCGCTCTTATCTGGAGCATCTTTTTGGGACTTACTGTCCATCTCACATATCATCTTCTGGTGCATGCTCGGGTCTTCAAGCACTAGGCCTTCGTAGCTTATGTGGAGTAAATTGCGTCCATTGAGTATGGGCTCTTGACCGTTTTTGGTGATGTCTATGCCGTTTTTCTCCCAGCGTATGCCAAAAGTTTTTCTCGGCTGTTTAGATCCCACTCGCGCCATGGAGCGATGATAGTTAGGTTGTCGCCAAGTGCATAGTAGCCAAGCTCAAAGCGAACTTGGTCGTGCACTTCTGCCGTTGCTCCGTGGCTCACGCCATCAGCACCAACAAGTCTTGCGATATCGCTTTGGCGTTTTGCGATTAGTGGGCGCGCGATTGATGTGCCAAAGTGATATTTCGCCCTCATAGTGAGCATTTGCTCTAAACATTGGAAATACATAATCACGTGCGATCTTCTCTTAAGTCTTCTATAAAAATATTTTCAGGGTTTTACGCCAAGCGCTAGGGCTTTTTACGTGCAGGCTCTGGCTCTTCACCTTGTCCGATGTCAGCTGTAAATGTGACTACTTCGCATTTGTATTCGTCTTGAAAACCACTTTAAAAATAATACTTGTGTCAAGTCCGCCTGAGTATGCTAAAAACAACTTTTTACATCTTTTTCATAGCTGTCCTTTTGTTGAAATGGTCGTATTTTTAGCCTAAATTGATTAATCTTTAATAAATTAATCTATTACATAATGTAAGTAAGAATTTTTATTTTTCTGATAGTTTTATTCGTAGAAATTAGAAATTTTAGTTTAAGTGAGATTTGCACAAATTTAAATTACAAGCAAAGTGTTTTTCTAAACGCCTAGTAATTTAGCAAGGCAAAATAAAATATAGCTGATGAGATAGCAGCTGCTGGAAAGCGTGATGAGCCAAGCTAGATGATAGGTCTTACCATTTTCCAGTTTGCATTTTTATTTACGATGCCAATGCCCAAAACCGCGCCTATTAGGGATATGCGTCAGAGCTAACTGGTATTCCAAGCTTTGTAGCTAGAAGTATGACGATACTTGAGGCAAGCTCTGCGCTAAAAAGCCAGTCGTAGGTGAAAATTTCAGCTAGTCTTTGAGCCAATAGTTGTGATCACTTCTTTGCCCAAAAACCAGAGTCCAACAACAAGCGAGATGCCAAGGTTACCATTGCGATGCTTGGGATTGGTGAGCTTTCGTTTATAGAGCCAGTTTTAGCACGTCAAGCACGGCTGCAAATGGTCCGAACTGCGTTTGCAATGTCGTTTGCGCCGTGTGAAAAATGCAAAAGATGAAGCGGTAAGTGAAACCATGAGGAAAAGTCTATTGATGCTCTTTTTCGCTATCGTTTTTGCTCATGACGTTTATGATAGCAAGGCTTGCAAGCCACGCTAGAGCGCCGATGACAAAGATGATCCAGACTGTTTTGGATAATGCTAAAGGCTAAATTTATATGCTCAAGCCCTTTAAAAAGCATCATTGATGAGATGACCATTGCGGCAAATCCAGCGATGATCGGGATGTGCTTTTTCATAGCTTTAAAAGTATCTATCTCTTTTTCGCTATCTTTCATGATGCGAATTTTTGCAGGCGGTACTCGCTGTATTCAGTGGTTTCGATCTCGTCCTCATCGATAACTGCGATCTTTTGAAAGAGTGGCTATCTGCTCCTCAGCTGGCTTTTGTTTTGAGCGCTTTTATGAAGCTTTTCTTTATAGGCTTTTCTCTCAGCTTTTAGAGCTTTTTAAATTTGTCTTTAGCTCGTGCGTTGGCTCGATTATTTTGCTCTTTACGTAGCCAAATATAATGTAAGACATCACGCCACCAAGCAGTGGTGAGATGACCCAGCTAACGGCGATCCTGCCGATCTCGCCCCAAGAGACCATATTAAGTGGCTCAGGATCTTTTTATCATAAATCCCATAGCAAGTCCTGCGCCAACGATGCCGCCAACGATCGAGTGAGTTGTCGAGACTGGCAAACCCTTTTTTAGACGCATAAAATAGCCAAAGACCAGAGCTTAGAAGGGCTGAGATCATGATGATGACAAATTTCATCGGGTTTATGTCGCTTGGAAAATTTTCACGATCTCGTTTCTAATAGTATTTGTAACCTCAGATCCTGCGAATATCGCACCGCTAAGCTCAAAAATGGCTGCGATTACAAGAGCTTGTTTTTAGTGTGAGTGTTTTGCGCCGACGCTTGTGCCAAAGCTGTTTGCAACGTCATTTCCGCCGATATTAAACGCCATAAAAAGACCAAACATACCAGCGATTAAGAATAAAAAGTAGTTATTTGTCGGGATGTATTGATAGCCCCAAACGAAAAATCCAACGCTGCAAATCGCAAAAATAACTAACGCTAAGAAGTTATCTCGAAGCAATCAAGCCTCCCTTGTAAGAGTCTTTTAGCAAAATTATATCTTGAAAATTATTAAAGTTTTTAGAAATTTTTCTCACTTTAAATGATACTAAATTATCATATGTTAGAATTTGGCAAAGATTTTAAGGATACATTTCTGGTTATAGCGATCGATCTTGGCTCAAACACCTTTCGCGTGGCACTTATAAAAAGAGCAAAATGGCTTTAGTAATGAGCAAATTTATGAAAAAGATAGTTGGAGCTGCAAGGGCTTAAACGAAAGTGGCAAGATAGCTGAGGCTAAAAATAGGCTTTTGAAGCGATAGTGGAGGCTAAAAGCAAAATTTGACTTTTACTAAATTTAATATTGTGGCAGTTGCGACTGGAAGCTTTTAGGAGTGGCATCGAATAGCGAAGAAAGTAGCGAGATAAGAGAGAATTTGGCATAAATTTTCATATCATTGATGGGCAAGCTGAGCAAAACTTACATTTTTAGGCGTGCAAAAATGCCTCAAGAAAGCTTAGCATCAATGATAATTTAGCCTGATCGACATCGGCGGTGCAAGCTCCGAGATAGGTGAAGAAGGAAAATTTATAAAGCTTCAAATTGGCATCATTACCTTTTTACGAGAGGTTTAAAATGCTTGATCTGATGCAAGAAAATGCAAACGTATACAAAGAGGCAAGTGAATTTTCTAACAAGTCTTGACAATCAGACTTATCGTTCTAACTTCTGGTGTGCCGACCACTATCGCAGCACTAAAGCTTGGGCTAAACTACGAGAGCTATGATCCAAAAAGTGAGTGGATATGAGCTTAAAAATGGCGATCTTGCTTGGTTTGTGTAAATGAGCTTTTAAAGATGGATGACAAAAGCGCTGACGTGGCGGTTGGAAGAAGCAGAAAGTATCCGCTCATCGCTGGACACTGCTTTTTAGAGGAGTTACTAAGCGAGGCAAGAAGCGAAAATTTATAGTTATCGACGATGGCGCTTAGAGGAGCGTTGGAGCGGCTTATTTAAAAGGCATATTTCAAGAAATTATCACAAATTTTAGTTATGATTTCAAAATTTAAAGAGGAGAAAATGAGTATAAGAGAGCAAATTTTAGCTGATATAAAAAGAGGCTATGAAGGCAAAAAGATGAGTTTAAAAGGGACACTTTAAGAACGCTAAATGCAGCACTTAAGCAAGTTGAAGTCGACCAAAGGATCGAGATGACCGACGAGGTCGTGCTCCCACTACTTCAAAAAGAGATCAGGGCTGACTCGGTTGAGCTCTATCTAAAAGGAGCAAGAGAGGATCTAGCCAAAAAGAGCAAAGCGAGATTGAACTTATCAAAGCATATCTGCCAGCTCAGCTAAGCGATGATGAACTAAAAGAGAAGATCAAAAGTATCATTGAAAAGGTTGGTAGAGATTTAGGTGCTGTGATGAAAATGGCAAAAGATGAGATCGGAGCGAGCGCTGAAGCAAAAACGCATAAAGCATGATCGCAAAAGAGCTTTTTAGGTTAAAAATCAAAATAGACCCATGCAAATTTTCGCATGGGTTTTAAAAGCTTATAGTTAAATTACATACGCTACAAAAGTATTTCATTTATTTTTACATTACAAAAAGCTACTTTGAAAAATAAAAATAAGTACATATTTTTTAAAAACCTTGACAAAATGGCATTAAGTCTATATATAGTACAACTCTTAAAAACATTGGGGTATCGCCAAGCGGTAAGGCAACTGGTTTTGGTCCAGTCATTCAGAGGTTCGAATCCTCTTACCCCATCCACCTTTTAAAATCCCAAACAACTCTTATCGCGGAGTAGAGCAGTGGTAGCTCGTCGGGCTCATAACCCGAAGGTCGGCGGTTCAAATCCGTCCTCCGCAACCAAATACCCATTTTATCGGTATTTCGAGCCACTTTTTAAAATGCTTAAATTAATCTGAAATTGAGTTGTCACATTTCGATAGTTTCTTTAGATGACGTTTGCAGTTATATATTTTTGCGTAGTAATTATATTTGTATGACCTAGCGTAAATGATACTTGCTCGATAGGAATTTCTAAGATAATTAATTGAGTATGTGCCTATTAAATGCCTAATATCGTGTAATCTTATTTTGGTAAATTATTTTCTTTTAAGAAGTGAAGCCCAGCTTTTACGTGAAATCTTTACATTTATCATCAGTCATAGGATTGATAAAGACATAATCATTTAGACGTTTTTGCTCTTTAGCTACTATATATCTTTTATAAAGCCTAGATATAGCTCATCGCTCATCTTATAGATCATATCTCTTTTCGCCTTATTAATCTTAAAAAGGGATAGTATAAGTCCTTGTTTAAAATTTATGTCACTAAAATTTAAGGCTTAATACTTCATTTTTACGTCTGCCGTGAAGTAAGAAAAAGAATATATCAGAGCTTGGATCATTGTTTTTCGCAAACTAGCTTTTTATAAAACGTTTTTGAATGGCTATCGGATAATCAAAATATCTTTTTATTGTCACATTTTTGGAGCTCGATAAAATCACAAGGATTTTTATTTGATTAACTCCAGCTTTGATGCCAAGCTTAAAAATAACTTTTAGCTTTGCAACGATATTTTTAATTGTCTTAATCTTGTATTCTGCTTTATTAAACCATTACAAAACTTTTTGAATATCAATAGAGTTTATCTCTGTTATATCTCTTAAGCCAAGCGAGTTTTTAAAATGCTTGTTATAAGTAGCTATATCACTTCTAGAGTAGAAGGACTTAAAATAAGCTCATATATAGCTAATATAATTATCAAAAAGCTCATTCAAAACACATTTTAAAACTCATTGCAAATCAAAAATCTATCTACAAAGCTATATCAATATCAGGGGCATTAAGATCATGCCTTTCATGATAGTGTGTAAGTTATCTCATTACGATCTAGCATTCGAACTTTTCAACGTAAAGCCAAGTGTTGAACATTTACATCACCACCCAAACTTGATAATAATTAACTGGCTCGTAATCTCGCATTTTACTTACTGGCTTAACTCTTTTTCAGTCTTAAACAATTCATCGCAGATTTTTAAAATTTGCCTTTTGTTTTAAAGTGCTACCAGTGCTTTTATTTCATCGCTTATCTTCATCGACTTTATTATTTATCTTAAGCCTATCGTAAAAATTCATAAGCCTGCCACCAATATAATGCTCCAACCTACCATTTAATAAATGATCTCTTCTTTGTAAAAGGCAAAGTTTATAAATATAATCATCTATTCCACTCAGTGTGCCCTATGATCGTTTGTTAAGTCGTTTAAGTGATAAAAGTCTTGCATTGAACTAATAAGTATCTTTCTATATACCCACAAAAGGCACTTTAGTGCGTGAGCTTAAACGCCTAACCTTATGCTTTACATACCACGCCGAAAAGCTCGTCGAAATCCTGCGTTTCCTTTGCATTATGTAGATCTTTTGAATGTATTTCATCACGTAGCCACTAGGATTATTAATACTAGTTTGAAAGCCGTTAAGCTCGCCGTTTTTCTCTTGCTCGCTTGTAATGGCATTTTGTTTTAAATTTTGTGGGGCGTAAAGATGTTTGTATACATTCTTTTCATAAAAATCTAACGTGTAAGCTGGAACGTAAAATAAAGCGTGGATATGTGGGACGCCGTCCTTTTGTGTGGCTCAAAAGACATCTTATATAACTTCGATCTATTAAAATGCTTTATGATAACGCTTAAGAAACAAAACCATTGGTAATTCAATACGGCCACCAAATCAGAGATAGTTAAAGGGGCTACGTACAGCCTTATATTTAACTTCATCAGGCAAATACTTATAATCAATGGACTTAGATTCGGGAGTAATCGCCATTTAAAGCACCCCTAAAACACAGCCGTTAGGTAATGGTTAAGAATACTGGCCGAAAATTATCAATCGCAAATGAACTAAAAACATTAACGCGATTAGAAAACTTCAGCGTAATATTTAGGGCTCAAGTTTGCTGACATTGAAATATCAAAGCAAATTTCTAACCTGCCCCAAAGCTATTGACAAAAGAAAAGAGCGCATATACTCCTTTTTGATTATCAAGCTTTGATTGACAAAAGCTCTACATCAAAAGGGCGAAACACCGCATCAGTTCCCTGCTCCGATAGTCACTTCCTTTAAAGGTGAAAGTTTTATTAATTTGACAGAGCCACCATTTGCGGGACTTCGTCCTACACAAATGGTAACTCTGGCTGCATAAAACACACTGCTAGGCGAAGGAGGCTTTTATTACCCAGCTGGCTCGTTTGTTGCACGGCTCAGAAAAGGCTGGACGAACTAAAAAGCTTTATTACTCGCCTTTTTGCGAGGCGACCTGCTTAAAACTTATAAAATTTGAATTGAGAGTTAAAACAGAGTTGATCTCGCTGTCTTGCTCCTACTGAGATGTAGAAGCCAAATATCTTTAAGGATAGGGACGCCGTTGCGTTGCTAGCAGTAGTGTTGATGCCACTAAGAACTAGAACGTCACCACGCTTTTAAAGAATACGAACTTTTAAGCTCTTTCTTTTGAAACAATGGGCGTTAAAGAGATGAACTTTGAGAAAGGATACTCCTCGAGGATTAAATGTAAGTCAAAATCAATGTGATCGGATAGGATTATAGGCTTTAAATTGATTTTAAACCAATGTCTTTATATTCATAACTTATCAGTCTTTTTGATAATATTCGTTTTGATATATCAGTTTTTGAAACAAGATAGGGATATTTTGGACAGAACTAAAATAAACTTCAGTGTGATTTTGCCAGTCAAGACTGGCGACGAGATGATTTTTGTAATGCCGTTTGTATCAAGAAAATTTAATAGTGCCAAAAATGCACTATCATCGTTTTTAATGACGTTTGAATTGTAATGTAAGGGAAGTAATTAAATTGCTGTAATAGGCTAAATCGCCGTGATTGAGTGGCTTAAAGTAAGCCTTTGCAAATTATGCCTAAATCTTTTATATCTTTTAAATTGTTTCGGTAATAGTAAGCTTAAATGTTACTTGCTCTAAGCTTTTATCGATCTTAGCGATAGCGTCTTCTACTGATCGAAAAATAATCATCGGCTCTAAAGAAAACAGAGTGAAGCGGTCGCATAAGTAGCATTTTGAGATCAAACTGACTTACATTGACATCTTCGACATAACATAGTTTTTAAGATCGATACGTCTAAGATCATAATCAGGCAATTTTTAGGAGCTTACATAGTAGAAATTATCTTTCTATATAGATATAGTCACTTTTGGCCAAGCATCTTTCTAAACATCGAAATCGTGATTTTACTTCATCTTGATAAAATAAGTAGTATTCACCTTGATGGATACTCTCATCGGTAATATAGCTATATTGTTAGCCTTGCTTGATAAACGATGCGAAATCTAGCAAATCAGGTATAAATTTCAGCAGAAAAAGGCTGTTTAATAGCTTGAACACGGAAAATTAGGAAATTTGATTAAACTTTTTCATCGAAACACCTTTTGTTATTTTTGTAGAAATTTGCGAAAAACTGAAGCATCAAATACATAATAGTATTTAACAAGCTCGTGAGATCTGGCTCGATAAAAATATAATAGGGGTATGCGTTGAGAGAAATGTAAGAAAATCAATGACAATGGGAATAAATGATAATCATCCTTCAAAAATGGCAATTATTATTAAGGCAGGTAATATCATAAATGTACATCTCGGAATATCAATATTATTATTTTTGAGGCTTTTTATCATCAAAAATAAACTTAAATTACCCAGGTTACTCGGAAGCTAGACGAGGATTTTGTTTCAATAGAAACCAGTCTCATTTTGGGTTTATCAGTTCAAACATAGACACTTAACAATAAAAATAAAAATAAAGTAAAAGAAATATAAAAACTAAAACAGCTAAAAAGAAAATAAAAACGAACAAATGATTTTTATTTTGAGACTTTAGCCAGAATGATCTCGGTCAAAGCTTTCTTTTAAGAAATGGTATATTAATAATCTCTAATCTATCTTTTTATAAAGTCTAAAAGCTGGCATATACTTCATAACGAAACTTTTGAAAAAATAACCTAAAGAGCTATCAACAGCCTATATGAAAATTTCTCGGCTAATACGTTTATATTCGTTATTTTGTAATGTTAAAATCTTGCGTAATAAGATAAATAATATCGATGATGAAAGATGCCTGATGATGTAATAGCCGCAAAACTAAAGCATCTCATCTTTATCTTTAAGAAGTTTGCGACACTCGTCAAGGCTAAACACGCACCAGCCATACTCCGGTTAACTCTTTGAGCTCTCATTGCTGCTTCATTATCGGTGCACCAGTCTTGTAAGGCAGTCTCAAATTTCTTAAGCCCAAAGTCCGGTCATCAAAGAGTCAAATTCTTCAGTATCGCATGAGCTCAAATTAAATAAACTGCATTCGATGTGCTTAACAAATGAATAATCTGGCATTTTCTTTAGTGCTTAACAAAGTTAGTTAAAAATGTCTTCTTTGGCTCATAAAGAAGAAAGAGCTATATCATAAGAACAGCGTAATAGGTTTTACCGCTTCGCGGATTGCCAACTAGATACGTGATCATTTTCAACTTCGCAATAATGTAAAAGTAAAAGTATCTCTAGCGCGTTTTGGTCTCATGCGTAGTAGTAGCATAGATCACACTAAGAAGAGCGAGGCGAAAGATGGCAAAACAGCACATCACGAGCATTGCAAAGCACCAAGAAGTTTTAAAACCGTGCATAAAAGTGAGTTTACGATCTTATCATTGCCAACGGAGATTGACTAGCGCAATCAACAATGTAGTCGTGGTATAGATGGTGGAGATAACCAATACAGCAGCAACGGCAAGCAAGTATTGAAAAGCAAATAAAAGCCCATTCTCACTAACCATTTTGCAAAGGTTATTCCACGAAGAACAAAATCAACAACCTTGCCCCATTTAAAAGAAACCAAATAGGTCAACAATCAATTGCCCGATAATTGCTGGCGTCTCTACCCGCGTTTTAAAGTAAATACAGCAATAAAAGTGACCTATCAAAGGAGCAAAACACACACTACATAGAAATAATAAAGAGGTTTAGGAAGCTGGAGCAATAACTCACAAATATCAAGGTTATATCTTTTCTAAAGTAGAGAAAAATCACCATTCTATAAGTTCAAAAGGGCAGGAAGTGTTAGGAATGGCGCTTTGATTAAATTTCCAGCGAGCCACCTATCTTTAATTTTGAGATGCGTATCGACTTTAGCTATTTGCAAAATCTTGTGCTTGTGAAATAACTCTATCCAAAGCATCTTTAAAATCTGAGATTCGGTACATTTGCCAGTCATACTTTCAGAGATCCGCCACAATCTAATGAGCTACGGCATCATCGCCCTTACCTTCTTCTTATCTACTGTCTTCCTTTGTAAATCACCCTTACCGTCTTCTTTGCCATTGCCGTTATAATTTGGATTTGGCTTTGTTTCTACACGAGTCCCACCGCCACCGCTAGAACCGTGCCTGCGAGCCACCACTATTGTTATTTGAAGAGTTGCCACTCCTCTCACGCTAGAGTTGTTTGAGGTTTTCACATTATTATCCTTTTTGTGGGAGTTTGGATTATCTTTATCTTTGTCAGGTTTCCGGGATCTTTATCTTTATCAGTGGATTTACTAGGGGTTGTTATCTTTATCTTTCATCTTATCTTTATCAAATTTAAAGAGATATTTCAGTTTTCGTTATCACAAAAGTAGTAATTAGGTGCGGATTTTCAGAATTGAGAAGACAAACGACGAACGAGTTAAACAGAAGAGACAAACCAGTATGCATTTAAACATTGCTGTAATTTTCATTTTTAGTTATGGCGCTAGAACAATCAATGCATTTGCATAATCACTAGTAAAGGTTATGGTTATCTTCATCAGAACAATCAACAACAGCGAAATTTGTATTAACATTTCAGAGCTGACCAGCTGGACGAGCCAGCAACGCATTGCATCAGTTTCGGTATTCGTCTTCATACCAGCACAAACAGCGATGTGCGTTTATGAAACTCATAGATCTGAGCAAGATAAAATGCGTCAGCATTGCTATTATGGGGTGCCAGAATATTCATACCTACAGATAAAAGGACCAAAACCACCACCATCAAGAAAATGGTTAGTTTTTACATCATTACTGGCCATAATCGCCATCACCGTCTGAGTTATTCCAAAAATAACCACGCAAAGAACCGGCATAAAGCCGGTGTACGCAACTACTGCCCACTAGATCGAGCATACGCCATGCACCGGGATCATCAGGACGATCAGGCGTCACTTATGCTTATTATTGGCTAAGAGGTAACATTACTCAGAAACATAATTATTTGCAGCTTCAATTTTGACGCATCAGCAACAGAAAAAGAAAAAGAAAGAGCTTAGCTAAGCAGACAGTTTTATAAGAAATTTCGCATAGAAATCCGCCAAAGGCACTGTAACGAGCGGGACTAAGCCAGCACGGATCAGCCGTTCAAATCATTAAACCAAACAAATATAGAAAAGAAGTAATCAAACAGCTGGGACACGTATACACATTAGAGCGAAATTTAAACACCTAAGTACACGATAGACTATAAAATAAACATACAAAGCAGACCACAACGCACCACTGATGAGGGACATCAGAGAGTTATGTTGCTCGGTGTGTACATTTGAGATGGATTTTATCCATAATATTTTATATCCCTATACGTCACTGACGCGCACTTCCGTTTGTCGAGGCCCAAAAGCTTTGCTTCGCCTCTGCTTTGAGCTCTAGTGGGGCTAATTTTTAAAAGATAGGCTAGTAATACGAGCAATATGCGATGTAGCACTGAGAGAGAACCACAGCAGCAAAGAAAAGATTTCCAAAATATACCGATTTCGTGACATCCTATAAAATCAAAATACATTTTAAACCTAAAAAGTGTAGCTCAAAAGCCAGCTTTTGCTACAAAGAGACTTTATCTCCAAAAGAGAAAGGGCCTGTCAACAGCAAGAGGTGCAGCTAAAAACAACAATAACCGCACCAGCTACGCCCATCGATGGAGCGATGTTAGATCGCGCAAAGCACGGTACCAAAGTCAGAGAGCCATAGGCGTGATTAGCGCGGCAATAAGCGTTGCTTGATGGTGCTGGAGCAGCCTAACACGCTGGCTTCGAAACCTGGGTTTAGCAGAAATCAGAAAATTTCGTCGAAATCCAGCTCAGGTGATGGTCTTCTATCTGTACGCTCTTTTAAATAAGTTAAAGGCTAAACGCTTGCTTTGCCACTTGTTTCAGCCTGAGATGGCTTTGTGTATCGAATAGGAAGTATTCAGCTGGATTTGCTATTGTGATTGCGGTCTTTGATCGTTTTGGAAAACCGCCTTCAGCGTATCTCTTCGCCTTACGAAAATTTCCTCTTTTATCACTTTTGCTACAAGTCCAACCGTGTTGTTATCAGAGCAAATGATCTTAAAAAGTAACTTTTGCTCTGCTTCATCGAGGTAAAAGCCAGTCACGCACTTTTCGTGCGCCAACGTCATAAATATTTGATGAGATATGCACGAACAGAAGAGAGTAATCGTACCTTCAAACTTGCCAGAGCAAGAACTTCTGATAGGACCACCTTTTAGCACGAGAATGTACTTGAGATCGCCCAATCGGTTTTAACGCAGTTTGCATGTTTAACCACCTTTTTGGTTTATTTATTTTGAAACACCATTTTGCTTGGCTCCGAAAAGGTGTTTCTACGTCAAACTGAGCCAAGAACGGTTGAGCCATATTCAGGGCAAAGTACATACTTTCGATAAAATCAGGTATGAAATCATTTCATACGAACAATGAAATTAGCTCGTAATGTAACTAAGTAAAAATTAAAACAGTGAAAAGAATTTCAAAAGAGTACTGGAGGAGATCGTGAATTGCTTAGGATAGAGCTCAGAGCTCTCCTACGACTGGGAGAAAAGTCAGGGCCCCTAAACTATATAGTTTATTATGGAAAATATTAACTCTAAAGCAAGAAAATAGCTTCAAAATGGATGAATTATGTTTCGAAAAATTATCGGACACCGAACAAAGAGAATATTTCTTATCAAGCTTAAAAGTAAGAAGAAGTGTTAGAAAAGGAAATTAACAAATGATTTACTAGTCTTATCATCAGCTTCTCATCGATTGAAATGCTATTGATAGTTTCAGACAACCAAACATAATGGAGAAATACGCAGAATCAAAAGCGCAGATGAACAACATGAGGAGTCTACTAATGGGAAAGATGAGAAATGATTTTGTCGTTGTTTCGTGACGGAGAGTTTGTATGAAAACGAAATTTCACTACTAGCTACCTTTGGGAAGGGAGTGGAGCAATACCTGGTAATCACATATAGTGCGCTGCTAGTAGAAGCGACCGATTGCAAGGTCAAGTACTTTCAGAAAAGAGATTTAGAAATAATGAGATCAAGATAAACAATAATTGTTACCTTGCAAAGATGTATCAAACTATTGATAATATTTGTTTTATGTCACAGATGCTGACAGCCAAACAACCAATACAACAGAAGCTAGAAATAATAATGAAATAGACTAAGCATAAACAAAACAATATCAAGAGCATTCCTGACAGCTTAAATATGCTGTCAAATCTAGGCTGGATTCTCTGCACAAACATCTTATAAAAGCTTACTCTATTTCGTTAGCTCTTTACAACGTTTCATTGCAACTCTGTTTTTGCTATATAAAATAATGCTCTGGGGTCTTCAATATCACGCCATCGGCTGGGAGCTTGATTTACGTGCTCTTTTCTTAATTCATCGGTTTGTTAAAGTAGTCTTCTAAATTAAATTTTCGTACAAGTCGTCTCATCTAGATAATCCTTTCGAGCATCTCTGCTTTACTTTTAATATCATCGCTTTGGCTGTATCTTTATCTTGCCAGCATTTAATAATATAATTATTTCATCGCCATCAAATGTAAAAATATCGCCTAACACCACGATTAAAAACCTAAGTTCGTATAGAGTCTGTATCAATCGAGTATAATCCTAAATGATCTTTTATTTCCCATCTGCTCAATCTTCTTAATATAGAAACCTTGAGAATAGTTATTTAACATGTAACCATATCAAATGTTGAGCTTTATTTTATTTTGTTGCGCGCTGGCGCGGCCGCTAACCCTTTAACGCTGAGGTCGTATGCCGCTGGCCGGCGGTTCGTCGTCTCACCTCCTTC